>Ga0302246_1000315_pt1 | contig 45453 bp, 39 predicted proteins | sample AAG_UR_Trp_MG_FD_193533 | JGI IMG/M metagenome (GOLD analysis project Ga0302246, IMG submission 193533) | Enriched activated sludge microbial communities from anaerobic digester in WTTP, New Holstein, Wisconsin, United States - AAG_UR_Trp | ecosystem: Engineered > Bioreactor > Anaerobic >... | reverse complement strand
CTGCATCCTGGCCCCGCATTGCCGGCAGTATCTTTTTCATTGAGTTAGACTAGCAAAAGTCTAACTAAGAGGGCCTCCCCGACGGGGAAGCCCTCAAAATACCAACACGGATTTTTAATTAACTCTTATTCCAAGGGCACTGGCTGGGGCTGCGGCGTTTATGCCGGGGCGGAGTACGGGCTCTCCTACCGGTTTTCGGCGCAGGCGGACCTCGGGGCCATGTACGTTTCCCTGAAGGATAATTCCACCGATCTGTCGGAGGGCGGTCTGGAGTTCCTGTTGAATCTGGGCTTCAATCTCTATTTCGGCGGGAGGGAAGAATGAGGGACCTCCTGCTCGCCGTCGCACTGCTCCTGTTCTGCGCCGTGTCCGTGCAGGCCGGTTTCAGCCTGGGGCGTCCCGGTGCGGTCAAGAAGCGCGTGGAGAGACTGGACGACAAGGTCCGGGCCGCCAGGGAAGGGCTGCCCGCCGCGCCGGGCCCCTCCAACGGGGCTCCGACGGTGTCGTCCCTGACGGCGGTCTCCACTACGGTGGCCGCCGGCGGTCTGGCCAGCCTCACCGTTTCCGCTTCCGACCCCGACGGAGACGCGCTCTCCTATGTCTGGAGCAGCACCGCCGGGACCCTTAGCGGTACCGGGACCAGCGTCTACTGGCTGGCCCCTGACACCCCGGGGGTCTACACTATCTCCTGCGTGGTCTCGGACGGCACCGATTTCACGCCCGGCGCGCGGCAGGTCGCCGCGGTGGCTCCCGGTACGATCAAGTGGGCCTTTACCCTCCCGGACCCGGTCGACCTGCCGCTGGCTGTGGCGGCGAACGGGACGCTCTACGCCGCGGCGTCCAACGGTGTTCTGTACGCGCTCGGCCAGGACGGGGAGCAGGATTGGGCCTTCGCCACGGAGAATAATGATCTGTTCACCACCGGGCCGCTGGCCGGGGCGGACGGCTCGGTCTATATAGCGGCGGCTTCCACCAAGGTCTACGCCGTTACCTCTTCCGGCGCTTCCAAGTGGGGAGGGCCTTCGCCGCTCTTTCCAGACAATATCACTGCTCCGCTCGTGCAGGGCGCGGATGGCGCGGTGTACGTTTACGACGGAGACGCTTCCAGCCTGTACGCGCTGGACCCGTTGACAGGGGTGGGAGACTCCACCTTCACCGCGCTGCCTGGCGTGGCCCGGCCGCCGGTCATCGGTTCGGACGGGACGATCTACGTCGTGGACATCGCGGACATGCTCTACCTGGTGCCGCCGTCGGGAGGATTGGGAGAAGCGATCTCCACTGACGTTTCCGGTATTTCCGCGCCTCTTGCGGCCGGGCCGGCCGGGCTTATCTACCTGGTCAAGGATAACTACGACCTTTATGCGCTTAATCCGGACGCCACGCAGAAATGGGGGCCTTATACCATGCCTGACATAGTGGAAGCAGCGGCGGTGACCGGTACGGACGGGGCCGCCTATATTTACGATGGCAGTCTGGCGCTGCACAGGGTCAGTTCCACCACCGGTTCCGGTTCCGCTTTTGGAAGTTTATCCTCTCTCAGCAGCGATCCGGTGCCGGGCCCCGATACCCTGGTATACCTGGTGGACGGCGGTACGGATATCTACGCCATGCGGCCGGACGGCTCGGTCGAGTGGGGCCCCCTGACCGTGCCCGGCGGGGCTTCTCTGACGGTCGCCCCGGTGATCTCCAGGGACGGCACTCTTTATTTCACTGCCGACGACAGCCGGGTCTACGCCGTCTACGCCACGGCGGTTCTGCCCTGATCCGTTCTTTAGCGGGGGATGCCGGCTGGCGGACTTTCTTTATTGCGAGGCGGCCTTGCCGGTCCGCGGCCGATCGTACTCAGGACCGCCCAGCAGGTAGGCGGGCCTGCCGTCCTGCATCTTGTGCCTGCAGTTGGGGAACACCAGGCCGTAATACCTGGAAAGAGGGGAAGCGAAATACAGCCAGCCGCCGTCGTCGGTGACGGCCCTGGCGGGCTTCTTGTCCGGGCCCACGTAATTCAATACCTTGGCGCTGGCCTGGTGATGGCGCGTGACCCAGAGCGGGAGCCGCTCAATGAACTCGGGGACCAGGGCCTCCAGCCGGGCTGGCGGCGCGCCGTTGCGCTTACGGTATTCCCCCAGCGCCAGCATGAGTTCCGCCAGGGCCAGCGTGGAGTCGGTCTCCTGTATGTTCCGGGCGCTCTCCTCCAGGTCCCTGTCCATATCGGCTATGCGCTCGGCGTAGAGCGAAGCGGGATCAGCCACGGAGATGCGCAGCGCTTCCGAATTCAGCAGAGGCAGCAGCGCGCGCGCAGCGGCGCCGGCGCGTCCGAGGGCCTCCCCGGGCAGGGAGGGACTGGCCGCGAGGAAGACCAGCAGGTTCTGCGAAGCGGCCAGCGTGGCGTCGCGGTAAGTGTAAAGATCGAGCTTGGCGAATTCCGGCAGCGGCCTGAGGTGGGTCATTCTTTCCGACCTGACCGCCGCCAGTTCGGCGCGCGTCAGCACGGCCAGGTCCAGCAGACCGCGCGTGGACGAGGAGGAAGAGGCCTGCTCGAAAGGCCAGGTCAGATGGGCTATCTGCTCCGCCAGGCGGCGGGTCTCCGCGATATCCCTGATATCGGCGCGGGCGCCATCTCCGGCGGCGGCCGGAGCGCAGACCAGTGAGAGCAGCAGTGCAAGTATCCTCATATCACCTCTTTGAGAGACGGCGGGCGGGGACTACATGACCTCCCTGCCCGATCCTATGATAACAAAAAACCGGCGCCCACCCCGGGTGCCGTCCTCTTGCCCGGAAGACGCTCCTTGGTGTCGCCTCCTCACGTTTACAAGGCCGGTATCCCCCGGGCCGTGATCGGCGCCTCCGGAAGCGGTACCTGCCCGGACGCCTCAAAGCGATGACGGCCGCGCCAGGTACCTGGCGCTGAACTTCCACTCGCAAAGCTCCAGCAGGCGGCGCGCCGATTCCAGCGCCCCCTCGTATCCCGGCTCGAAGAGCAGCGAGGAGAAAGGGTTCCTGCCGGCGGCCAGGACCCGCGGGTCGCGGCGCAGGTCCGAATAGACCAGGTCCGGACCTCCCCGGCGGGACAGCAGTCTTTGCAGTTCCGCGGGCGTGGAGAAGAACCTGGTCCGCAGGCCGCGGGTTTTCAGCGCCCTGCCCAGGCGCGCCGCGTCGCCGAGGGCGGCCTTCCGCCCGTCTTCGCCTTCCAGGTAGACCAGCAGTTCGAAACCGAAGCCGGCTTCCGCCGCGATCCCCAGGCCCTCGGCCAGCCGCTCCCCGGTTATGCTCCCTATTTCCTCCGCTGGCGCCGACAGCCCTATGCGGTACTTCCGGGCCAGCGCGCGCAGGGAGCGCAGCCTGGCGGCCTGTTCCCGGGAAGGAAGGGCCGCCGCCGGCAGCCTCCGTCCCAGCGCCTTCAGGATTGCCTTGAGCCAGGCTTTGCTGCCTTCGAAACCGTAAGGGGCTGGCGGGACGACCCACGTGATGCCTGCCCTGTCGAGTGCCGGGCAGAGGGCCTCGTCGCGGCAGCGCAGCACCTGCAGCCGCGCTTCCAGCAGCGGGCCGTAAAAGTCCTCCGTCTCCGGCGCCGCGCTGGTCCCGGTCTTCGCCAGAACCCCGCGCAGCGTCCCGGCCAGGCGTTCGTCGTAACCGTGCAGGGCGACGTCGAAGCGCGGTTTCGCGCCGGCTTTCCGGCCGCGCTCGAGCCCGCGCAGGACCAGCGCCGAGCGGGCGGCGGCCCGGGACTCCGAATATTCCTCGTAGCTGTTGTAATTCTGCCGGCTGATCGCGGCCCCGGTGCGGCCGGCCGCGGCCCTGACCGCCGGGTCCGTATCCCCGGCGAGCAGCAGAGGAGCGCAGGTGGAATAGAACTCCACCAGCCCGCCCGGTCCCGCCGACGCGGCGGCGGCCTCCAGCGCTTCCTTCACCAGGCCCTCGTCGCCAAGCAGGGCCTCGCGCCGGCCCAGGCCGGTGGAAAAAACATTGGGCCTGGCCTTGGCCAGGTCCGGCACGGAGTCGGGCCGGCCGCCGAAGAGGCCCAAAGGCCCTCCGAAGGAGTCGCAGAAGCGGCATTCGGCGTCGCCGTGCTCCACCACCACCAGGTCCGGCGGCAGCGCCAGTTCCGCGGAACCGGAAGAGAACAGGAACCGGTACCAGTGGCCGGAGCCCAGGTGAGGAGTGCGCGGTTCCCCGCCGGCCTTGTCAGCGCGGTCGGAAAAGCCGGACGACGCGCCGAGGGCGCCGACGGCGCCGTGGAAAGCGCTCCCCAGGCCGAAATAACCCAGCAGCTGGTCGAAACGGAAACCGGTCAGCCCGCGGACGGCGTCCATGATGTCCACCTTGCGCGCGATCCCGGGGTCCGAGGACGGGTGCAGGCAGGCGGCGCAGTCGGAGAAAAGCAGCTGGCCGGCGGTCGCGGGTCCGGCCGCCGCCAGCACCACCTTCACCCTGCCGGCCGGGGAGTCCCAGTCGCAGACGATCTGTTCTCCTTCCATTCCCGAAGGGGTGAGGCCGGCCGCCTTGAAGGCCTCCTCCACGCCGACGGCGCCGGCGCGGACCCTTCCCGGCCCGGGTGCGGGCGCCCTGTGGACGGCGCGTCCGGCCGCGAAAAGGCCGAACTCGGCGTCGCTCAGCGGCCGCGGCGGCTTCGTTCGCGGGCCCGCCGCGGCTATGGCCCCGGCCAGGCGCGTCAGCGCCCCGGCGAAACCGCTGCCGGGGGCGTGCAGCACCGCCGGCACCCCCAGCCGCTCGGCGGCCTGCACGGCCGGGTCCCTCGGTATGATCCCGAGCACCCTGGTGTTCACCGCGGCGGCGAAAGCTTCCGCCGCCGCGGCGCCGGCCGGGTCCCTGAGGTTGACGGCCAGGCCGGCCAGGTAGACGCCGTTGCGGGAATAATTGCCGACCATGGCGATGAGCCGGTTGGCGGAATAGAGGGAAAGAGGTTCCTCGGAGGTGACTATGACGACCTTGCGGGCGAAGCCCCGGCGCAGAGGGGCGGCGAAGCCGCCGCAGACCACGTCGCCCAGCACGTCGAAGACCGCGGCGGTATAACCGTCCTTCTCCAGTATGGCCGAGTCCTTGATGGCTTCCAGGAGAGCGCCTATGCCCGCCCCGGCGCAGCCCAGGCCGGCCTCCGGCCCGCCGGCCTCCACGCAGTGCACGCCCTCGACGGCGGCGGGCCTGATGAAGCCGCGCAGGCGTTCCCCGGCGTCCGGCCCGGGTGCGCCGTTGAAGGGAGGGACGCGGCCGCGGGCAAGGGCCAGCGTGGAATCCATCTTTGGGTCGCAGCCCACATGCAGCACCTTGCCGCCGCCGGCCGCCAGCAGCACGGAGAGGTTGGAGGCCAGCGTGCTCTTGCCTATGCCGCCCTTGCCGAAGAAGACCACGGTCTCGGGCTGTTTCACGCGCGGACCTCCGCCGACCCGTCCCCGTGCCGCAGCGCCGCGTTCAGCAGGCGGCCGCCGAAAGCCGCGGCCCCGGCGTAGCCCAGGAAAGGCTCGTCGTGCAGGCAATGTCTGGTGTAGGAGGGGAAGCCGAACTCGATCCGGGCCGCGCCGGCGGCGAAGCCCTCCTCCAGGGCGAAGGAGTCGCAGACGGCGAGGGCCGGCCTGTCGTAGCCGTCCAGGGCCCGCGCGGCCGCCAGCGCGGCCTCGACGCCGGGCGAGAAAAGCGTTACGGGTGCCGCCGCGCCCGGGGACAACCGGCGGCTGCGGCAGTTCAGGAAGGCGGCCTGCACGCGCAGGCCCAGTTCGCGGGCGAAACCGCCGACGGCGCACAGAAGGTGCGGGTCCCCGGCGTAGATCAGGCCGGAATGGGTCAGCATATCCACCGCGTTCGACAGGGTCAGGGCGGCCGCTTTTTCCGCCGCGCGGACCTCCGGTGGCAGGGCGCCCATGCCGGCCGCGCGGCGGAGCGCCGCCAGCCAGGCGGTGGTGCCGGCGAGCCCGGCCGGAAGAGCTGTCTCTATCAGCCTGGCCCCGGTGCGGGCGGCCAGGCGGGCGGCGGCCCGCCTGCCGTAAGGGAGCGAGACCACGATCTCCGCCGACAGGGCCCGGTTCCAGTCCCTGAAGGCTCCGCCGTCGGGCAGCACGCAGGCGGCTTCCAGGCCGGCCAGCTTCAGGAGGCGGCGCAATTCGGCGAGGTTGGCCCTGTGGTCGCCCTCGCCGCGATCGTGCAGGTAGCCGATCACGGCCGCGGAATTCTTCTTTCTGGCCGGCCGCCGCGCCGGCAGCGCGCCGACCAGGGCTTCCAGCGTCCTGTCGTAGCCGTCCAGCCAGTCGCCCTCCATGGAGAGGGCCGGCACGGCCGCCACCGGCACAGGGCCCCCGATCCCGGCGGCTATGCCGTCGTAGTCCGCCCCGGCCAGGTTCATGAAAGGAAGGCCGGTCACCAGCACGACCCCGTACTCTTCCTCGCGGGCCGCGCTTTCCAGCAGGCGCGCGAGTTTCTTCTCCTGGCCGGCCTGCTGCGGCAGGGGGCCGGTCATGGTGCAGACCACCCGGTGGCGCCCCAGCGGCGACAGCAGCGTGGAATTAAGGTCGTGGTTGCCGGCCAGCAGATCGGCCTTGGGCAGCACGCAGTTGGGGCCGTCCACCACCAGGCAGGCGTCGCTTACGGCGTTGACGGCCAGGTAGACGCCCAGCTGGTAAGGCAGGACATAGGTCTTGGGGAATTTCCGTTTCAGTTCTTTCATGCCCGGCCGCCCCCGCCGAATTCGCAGCAAAGGTCCTCCTCCGCGAAGGCGTTGAACCGCGCCCGGTAGCCGGGCTGCAGGCGGCTCAGCGCCCTGCGCAGCGTCCGCCTGTCGGAGGGGCGGTGATAGGCCGCCAGGGAGAGCACCGGCTTCCACCGGTTTATCAGGCCCCCGGCCCCGGCGAGCGCCCTGGCCTCGTAACCTTCCACGTCCATCTTTATGAAGTCCACCCTGCCTTTGACCAGCGAATCCAGCGGGGCCACGCGCACCTGCCGTCTGAAGGGGTAATAGACGCAGGCGTTCACGGTATCCTCCCCCGCTATCATCGCCGAACCCGCCCCGTCGGTCCCGTATTTTATCTCGGCCCGGCCCTCGGCCTCTCCCAGGGCCAGGTTGAACGCCTTTACCGCGGACCCGGCCCGGCTCAGCGCCAGGTTGCGACTGAGCATCTTTAATGTTTCGGCCACCGGTTCGAAGGCGTAGACCCTTTTCGCCCCGAGGGCGGCGGCGTAAAGCGAGAATATGCCTATGTTGGCGCCGGCGTCTATCACCGTCATGCCGGCGGGCCTGCCGGCGATATCGTACTGGTCGCGCAGTATGATGCCGTCCAGGTCGCAGATAAAGGTGCCGATGTCCCTCGGGGCCTCCACCAGGAACCCGGCCCCGTTCCAGAGGGTGATCCGGGCCCGGGCGGGCAGGAAACCGAACAATTTCCGTATCCCCGTCGAATACAGCCGCTGCTGGTGGAGCAGGCGGCGACGGAGTTTCAGCGCGGCCTCGAGCCCGGCCGGGGCCAGCTCCAAAGCGCGGGCGCCGTCGCTCATGGTTATCCCCACCGTATGCCCGTGCCTGTCACGGATGGCCGTTGTGCTCATATTCCCGGATGTGTTCCGCGATGTGCTCCGCCAGCCCGCGCGCGCCGCCCACGGGGCGCTCATCGGGGGCTGACCGGAAGCGGTCCCGGTTATAATATCAAAAACCGGGCTTTTTTTTGTTAACGCCCGCGGCGAGGTTCTCAGGGAGTCGTTTTCCCGGCAGGCCCGTCGCGGACCAGGACTCGGCCGCTTCGAGAAGAGCGGGAAGCGCCTTCCGGAGCGCGGGCGAGCCTCCGGCCCGGCGCTCCTCTACGGTCCGCAGCACGAAGAAGTCGCCGTGGAGGCGGCCGGCGGCCGGGCCGAGGGTCACGTCCTCGCTGCGCGCCCGCAGTTCGCAGCGCAGGCGCGCGCCGCGCGAGACGAGCGCGAACGAGAGTTCCTCCGGGCCGGGCGGGGAAAGCTCCAGCGCCGCGCCGGCGCCGCGCAGCGCGCGGTCGAGCGGGGAGAGCGGGGTCCCGGCCTGCCCGGCCAGGGCCCGGTAAGCGGGGAGGATGTGCGGGTTCACCGTGCAGGCGGACTCGTAGAGGCGCTCGATGAGCGCTTTCCTGCCGTGGCCGAGCGTGCGGTAGAGGTACATCAGCAGATGGGAGTCGTCCATCCGGGTGCCGGTGGGCTTGCGGCTTCGCTTGAGCTCGTCGATGAACTCCCTGATGCGGCGGTTGTTGCGCGCGTTCCGCTCCGCTTTCTCGCGCCAGCCCGGGCCCTCTTTCTCGTCGAAGCCGGTCTGGCAGTAGAGCTTCAGGGCGTCCTTGATCCTGAAGCCGAACTTCGCCGGGTCCCGCTGGAAGGGGGAATTGTCGGCCATGTGGAAGGAGCCGACCGTGTAGGCGTTTATCAGGTCCTTCGTGTCGCGGAGCCAGGTTTCCAGCTGGCGGAGGTCCTCGTCGTTCTCCGTCGGCATGCCGGTGATCAGCAGCACGTGGTTCCAGATCCCGGCCTTGTGCAGCAGTTCCAGGTTCCGGTTGATCCTGTCCACCGTGACGCCCTTGTTGATGTATTTCAGCATGCGCGGCGTGGGGTACTCGGCGCCCGCCACGACCTTGACCACGCCGGCCTCGCGCATCATCGCGACGAGTTCCTCGTCCATCACGCGGAAGTTGAAACAGTCCGCCCAGCGGATGTCCAGCCGCGCCTTGATGATCCTCGCGAGGAATTCCCTTGCGTACCGGCGGGAGGGGTTGAAGTTGGGGTCGTAGAAAAGGAAGTGGCGGCAGCCGTACTCGTCGCGGAGGAGCTTCAGGATGCGTATCGACTCGTCGAGGCCGAGGCTGAACACGCCGGAGCCGGCATTGCTGCAGAAAAGGCAGCCGAAGTCGCAGCCCTCGCTGAAGCTGACCTGCAGCGTGAGGTAGTTGTCCGGCGCGAACTTCCTCTCTAGGGGGACGAGCGACGAAGGCAGGTGGTAGAACTGCCTGATCCGCCGGCCGGTATAGGCGAAGGCCGCCGAGTTGGCCTTGTCGTAGGCGGGAAAGCCGTAGGGCACGGAAGGGTCCGCGGGTCCGCCCGGCGGTTCCGGCACGAAATAGCGGGCCAGGTCCTTCCCCCGCGAAGCCTCCAGCAGCAGGCCGGCGCCGACGCGCCGGGCCCGGATATGCCGGGGCGTCCTGAGCGGGCGCGCGTCGCGCACCGCGCGGCAGACGGCCAGCGCGGCCTCGTGGGCCTCGCCGCAGACGGCGTAGTCCAGCCAGGGGGTCTCCCGCAGCAGGGCCTCGTAGTCGCGGCGCTGGAAGTCCGTCGACATGTTCTGCATGCCGCCCAGCATGACCGCGCAGCGCGGGTAGCGCTCCTTGAGCAGCTTCGCCAGGCACCGCGCCAGGCGCGCGCCCAGCGCTATCTCGCGGTCGTCGCCCAGGAAGTGGGCCAGGGAAAGGCCGAACAGGTCCTTCTCCTCCACTCCCAGCGCGTCGAGGAGGAAAGCCGTCTGAGCGCGGAGGCGCCGGGCCCGCGGCGAGTCCCCGCCGCGCAGGAAGTCCTCGACCGCCTTCCCGTCGGCGTAAAGCATCAGCCTGACCGAACCGGGCGAGGCCGCGTAGGCGGCGCGCACCTGGTTGGTGAAGTCGTACTGGACTATGTCAGGGAAACCGGCCCGCTTCAGATAACCGGCGAGGTTCGGGACGCCCACCTTCTGCCAGAGCAGGTCCTTGTACCAGTCGTGTTTGAGGGTCGCCGGCGACGGCGTGATGAAGGCGATCCGCGGCGCGGGCTTCCTCTCTTTCACAGGTGAAATTCTGTCTTTTTCGCCGGTGACTGTCAAACCTCGCGTCCCCGCGGGTCCCGGCCCGCTCCCCCGGGACAGGACCGGAACGGACGTCAACTAAGTTATAATGGAGCGGGACCAATGATACACCGCATAGCCGTCTCTCTGCTGCTCCTCTCCGCGCCGCCGGCGTACGCCGCCGGATATACGGACCAGCTCATAGTCAAACTCCGCGCCCCTGGGCCCGGGGGAACTTCCGCCATGACCGCCGGCCGGCTGGCGGCGCTCAGCGCTTTCGCCGGCAAGGCGCTCTCCCATCGCCGTACGATGTCCGGCCGGGCCGAGGTGCTGCGCCTGCCCTCCAGGATGGAACTTTCCGAGGCGGAGAAGCTGGCGGCGAAACTGCGCGCCGACCCGGGCGTCGAATACGCGCAGGTGGACGCCATAAGGCGGCATACGCTGCTGCCCAACGACGCGCAGGCCGGCGCGCAATGGCATTACGCAGGACCTGCCCAGGGCGAGGCCGGCGGGGCCAACCTGCGCGACGCCTGGGACGTCGCCACCGGCGCGGCGGCCACGGTAGTCGCGGTGATAGACACCGGCATACTCGCCCACGAGGACCTGGATCCGGCCAGGATACTGCCGGGTTACGACATGATCTCCGAACCGCTGATGGCCAACGACGGCGACGGGCGCGACGCGGACCCGGCCGACCCGGGCGACTGGTTTCCCGACCATTTCTGTTTTCCCGGATACCCGGGGCAGGACAGCTCCTGGCACGGCACGCACGTGGCCGGCACGATAGGCGCCTGGACGGACAATGTCATCGGCGTGGCCGGCGCGGACTGGAAAGCGAAGATACTGCCGGTCAGGGTGCTTGGCCGCTGCGGAGGATACGTTTCCGATATCGTAGACGGGATACGCTGGGCCGCCGGGCTCAGGGTGCCGGGCGTCCTGCTCAATCCGACCCCGGCCCGCGTGATCAACCTCAGCCTCGGCGGAGAGGGGGAATGCTCCGTCGCGGAAAAGACCGCCATAGGCGAGGCGATAGCCGCCGGCGTCGCGGTGGTGGTGGCCGCCGGGAACGACGATGTCGACGCCGAGATGTTCAGCCCGGCCAACTGCAACGGCGTAATAACGGTGGCCGCGACGAAGCGGTCCGGCGGCAGGGCTTCTTACAGCAATTTCGGCGCGGTGGTGGATATAGCCGCCCCCGGAGGGGATATAGGGGACGGCGTGCTCTCCACGGCCAACGACGGAGCGACGGCGCCGGCCGCCGACGCGTATCTTTCCTACATGGGCACCAGCATGGCGGCTCCGCACGTCGCCGGCATAGCCTCGCTGCTCTTCTCGCAGAACCCGGTCCTGACCCCGGCGCAGGTGTCGTCCATACTCAAAGCTTCCGCCAGGCCTTTCCCCACCGGCACCGGTTCCGACTGCACCACGCAGCTCTGCGGCGCCGGCATAATAGACGCGCACGCGGCCCTGCTGCTGACGCCGGCCCCGGCGGCTTCGCCGAAGCTCAGGGACCTGAAAGCCTATCCCAACCCGGTCTATTTCGACACCGGGACCATGCTGACCTTCGCCGGAGTGCCGCCGGACGCCTCGGACGTGAGGATATACATCTACAATGTCGCGGGCGAACTGGTGAGGAAGATCGAAAAGGGCAAAGGCATCGTCCATATGCCCTACTGGGACGGGAAGAACGAAAAAGGGCAGACCGCCGCCAGCGGGCTGTATATCTACCTGCTGAAGACTAAGAATTACGGCGCCGCCAAAGGCCAGTTCTACGTTTTCCGCTGATATGAGGACCGCGCTGCTGCTGACGCTCCTGTCGCTGCCGGCCGCCCTCCGGGCGGACGCCGGCCCGGAGGCCGCCGCGTTCCTCAAGATAGACGCCGGGGCCAGGGCCGCCGCGCTGGGCGGCGCTTTCGTCGCCCTCGCCGACGACGCCTCGTCGATATTCTACAATCCCGCCGGACCGGCCCTGATGACCAGGGCGCAGGCCTACCTGTCCCATACCGACTGGATAGAGGGGCTCAAGACCGAGCATCTCGCCTACGTGCATACGGCGTCCGACAAGATCGCGTTCTTCGGCGGCCTCGCGGCGCTCTCCAGCCCGATGATGGTCTCCTACGACGCCGGCGGGAACGAGACCGGGGCCTTCAACGCGTCGGACATGATGATCGGCGCCGGTTTCGCGTATACGGAAGACACCGGCGCGCGGGCCGGGCTGATGGTGAAAAGGGTCTCGCAGGAGGCGCGGGAGCACGCGGACTCGGCCTACGCGGCGGACCTGGGCGCGATACTGGAGCGCGGCGGATTCCGTTTCGGCGCCGCCGTGCAGAACATAGGCGATAAGATAACCCTGCATAAGGAGTCCTTCTCCCTGCCGCGCACCCTGCGCGCCGGGGCCGCCTACAAAGCGCTGGACATTTTCTGGCTGACGGCGGAACTGCGCAAGCAGGGCAGGTCGGACATAGGCGCGGCCGCGGGCCTGGAAGCCGGGTTCGGGGTGGGCGGGGACTACAGGACCTCCCTGCGCGCCGGCTACGCCACCGGGAGGGACGAGAATACCGGTTCCGGCTTCTCGGGAGGGCTTGGGCTCTCGGTATCGGACTTCACTTTCGACTACGCTTTTTCCCCTTTCGGCGAACTGGGGGGCACGCACCGGCTGGCGCTCAGCGTTAAATTCGGCGAGGAGCGCGATATCGAGTACCGTACCTACAGATGGCGCTCGCCGCGCTGGTAGGATAAGCGGCGCGGGCAAAAAAGACCCGGCGGGGGAGGACCCCGCCGGGTCTTTTTGACAGCGGTCGTGAGCTCTACTTCTCCGCCATGAACGGGTAGCGGTGGTCGTAGGGCGGCACGAAGTTCTCCTTGACCGCGCGCGGAGAGGTCCACCTCATCATGTTGAGCAGCGAGCCGGCCTTGTCGTTGGTGCCGCTGGCCCTGGCCCCGCCGAAGGGCTGCTGGCCCACCACGGCGCCGGTCGGTTTGTCGTTGATGTAGAAGTTGCCGGCGGCGTTCTCCAGGCGGTCGAAGGCCTTGAGTATCGCGGCCCTGTCCTGCGCGAAGATCGCGCCGGTCAGCGCGTAAGGCGAGGTGCTGTCGCAGAGCCGCAGGGTCTCGTCGAACTTCTTGTCGTCGTAGACGTAGACCGTCATGACGGGGCCGAAGATCTCCTCCTGCATGGTCCTGAAGTCCGGCTTCGACGCCTTTATCAGCGTCGGGCGGATGAACCAGCCCCTGGAGCCGTCGTACTTGCCGCCGGCCAGTATCTGCGCGCCGCGGTCCTTGGCGGCGTAGTCGATATAGCCCGTGATGCTGTCGAAGGCGTTCTTGTCGATGACGGCGTTGACGAAGTTGGTGAAGTCCTCGGCCGGGCCCATCTTGAGGCCCTCTATCTGGCCGGCGAGGTCGTCCTTTATCCTGTTCCAGACCGACCTGGGGATGTAAGCGCGGCTGGCGGCCGAGCATTTCTGGCCCTGGAACTCGTAGGAGCCGCGCACGATGGCGCACTTGAGCGCCTCCTGGTCGCAGGACGGGTGGGCGAAGATGAAGTCCTTGCCGCCGGTCTCGCCGACTATGCGCGGGTAGCTCTTGTACTTGCCGAAGTTGCCGACGATGGACTTCCACATCCCTTGGAAGACGGCGGTGGAGCCGGTGAAGTGCAGTCCCATGAAGTCGCCGCTGTTGATGACCGGGTCGCCGACCTCGCCGCCGGAGCCGGGCAGCATGTTGATGACGCCGTCGGGCAGGCCCGCGGCCTGCCAGAGCTTCATCAGGAAGTGGGCGGAATAGACGGCCGTGGAGGCCGGCTTCCAGAGCACGGTATTGCCCATGATGGCCGGGGCGGAGGGCAGGTTGCCGGCTATCGAGGTGAAGTTGAACGGCGTGACCGCGAAGACGAAGCCCTCGAGCGGCCTGTAGTCCATGTAGTTCCAGTTGCCGCGCGGCGAGAAGGGCTGGTCGGAGTAGATCTTCTCGGCGAAGTAAGTGTTGAAGCGGTAGAAGTCCACCAGCTCGCAGGCGGAGTCTATCTCGGCCTGGTAGGGGTTCTTGCTCTGGCCCAGCATGGTGGCGGCGTTAAGGGTCTGGCGCCAGGTGGAGGCCAGCAGCTCGCCGGCCTTGAGGAAGATAGCGGCGCGGGCGTGCCAGGGCATCTTCGCCCAGGTCCGTCGGGCCTGCGCGGCGGCGCGCACGGCCAGCTGCACTTCTTTCGGGCCGGCCTTGTGGAAGCGGCCGATCACTTTCTTGTTCTCGTGGGGGATGGTGATGTCCACGGTGCGGCCGGTGCGGACCTCCTTGCCGCCTATGATGAGGGGGATCTCTATGACCTGGCCGCGGAGTTCGGCGAGCTTGGCCTTGAGCTCTTTGCGCTCCGGCGAGCCGGGCGCGTAGCCCATGATGGGTTCATTGAGGGGTTTGGGGACCTGGACGAGTGTGTTCATCTTTATCTCCTTTGTTCGGAAAGATCGCCCGAAGCGTATGGGGAAATGTTAGCAAAAAGAAAACTATTAGTATAATTAATGGCGTTCATGGCGGCGCGGAGGAAAGCGGCGGCGCCGCGGAGGACGGGGAAAAATGACGCTCAACTACATCTGGATAGGTTTCTTTTTCGTCTCGCTCGTCGTGGGGCTCGCGAGGTTCGCCGGCTACGTCATGCACGCGCATCTCGACATGCTGCCCGGCCTGGTCTTCACCGCCGCCGACCGCGACGTCTTCGTCAGGATGGTGGAGAGCACCTTCGAGATGGCCAAGACCAGCGTGACGATAGCGGTAACGCTCATCGGCGTGATGGCGCTGTGGCTGGGCATCATGCGCGTCGGCGAGAAGGGCGGCGCCGTCGCGGCTATGACGCGGCTGGTGCGTCCCTTCTTCCGCAGGATCTTCCCGGACCTGCCCGACGGCCATCCGGCCTTCGGCTCGATGATGATGAACATCAGCGCGAACATGCTGGGCCTCGACAACGCGGCGACGCCTCTGGGCATAAAGGCGATGGAGGAGCTGCAGTCGGTCAATCCCGACAAGGACTCCGCCTCCGACCCGCAGATAATGTTCATAGCGCTCAACACCTCGGGCCTGACGCTGATCCCCGTTTCCATCATGGCCGTCAGGGCCGCCATGGGCGCGGCCAACCCGGCCGACATCTTCCTGCCGATACTGCTGACGACCTTCTTCTCCACGCTGGCCGCCTTCGCTTTCGTTTCCGTCGCCCAGCGCATCAATCTTCTGCAGCCGGTCATAATCGCCTATGTCGGCGGCCTGTCGCTGGCCATCGGCGCGCTCCTGTGGGCCATGAGCAACCTGGCGGCCGGGCGCATAACCGCGCTCTCGACGTTCGGCGGCAACTTCATCCTCTTCCTGTTCATCGTGACCTTCCTTTTCCTCGCCTGGCGGAAGAGGGTGAACGTCTACGAGCAGTTCATCGAAGGCTCCAAGGAGGGCTTCCACGTGGCGGTCAGGATAATCCCGTACCTGGTGGCCATGCTGGTGGCCGTGGGCGTTTTCAGGGCCTCCGGCGCCCTGGACATGCTGGTCTCCGGCGTCGGTTCGGTGCTGGGCTGGTTCGGCTTCGGCAACGATTTCGTCGGCGCCCTGCCGACCGCTTTCATGAAGCCCCTCAGCGGCAGCGGCGCCCGCGGCATGATGATCGAGGCCTTCAACCACTACGGGGTGGATTCGTTCGCGGGGCGGCTGGCCGCGACCTTCCAGGGCTCGACCGAGACCACTTTCTACACCATCGCCGTCTATTACGGCGCGGTCAACGTGCGCAACACGCGCTATACCGTGGTGGCCGGACTCTTCTCGGAGCTGGCGGCCATAATAGCCGGCATCTTTATCGCCAGGATCTTCTTCGGAGGCTGAGCTATGGGCGCTAACACGGCGCGGGACCGGAACGCGGACGACTGTTCGGCGCTTTCGGTAGAAAGCCGCTTCAGGCGGATGGTGGAGGGCCTGCGCCGCGATTATTTCTTTTACTGCCACGCCCCCGACGGCGTGTTCCACTACGTCAGTCCGTCCGTGCGGAACATCCTCGGTTATTCCAGGTCCGAGTTCCTGAAGAATTACGCCCGCTACCTGACGCCCAATCCGTCCAACCGCGAAGTGAAACGCCGCACGGCCCTGAGCCTCAAGGGCGTGAGACAGCCGCCCTACGAGGTGGAGACCTGGCACAAGAACGGCACGATAAGGACGCTCGAGGTGCTGGAGATCCCGGTCAAGGTGCGCGGCCGGGTCGTGGCCGTGGAGGGGATAGCCAGGGACATAACGCGGGAAAAGCGCATGCGCGAGGCCCTGGCCGCCCATGACCGGGAGATGACGGCGCAGGCCGCGCTCATCCTGCGCTCGTCCGGGGACGGCATCATCGGCGTCGACAGCGCCGGCCTGGCGACTTTCATGAACGACGCGGCGGAGAAACTGCTCGGCTGGAAGCTGGGCGAACTGAAAGGACGTCCCCTGCACCCGGCCATACATCACAGCAGGCCGGACGGTTCATCGTACCCCGTCGGCGATTGTCCGATGAGCGCCGCGCTGTCGCGCGGTTCGGTCTCCAGGGTGGATACCGAGGTCCTCTGGCGGCGCGACGGGTCCTCGTTCCCCGCCTCCTACTCCGCGCGGCCGATAATCAGGGAGGGGCGGCGCATAGGGGCGGTCATAACTTTCCGCGACATAACGGCGCAGCGCCGCCTGGAGGAACTGCGCGGTTTCCTCACGCACGCGCTGGTGCACGATCTCAATAACCCGTTGACCTCGATAATGGCCGGGGCCGAGCTGGCGGCCGAATGCCCCGCCGGGCGGTCGGACTGCGCGAGCAGGGAGCACCTGGCCATCGTGCGGGAGGCCGCCGTCGAGATGCGCAGGATGATCTCCGACATACTGGACATGGACAGGATGGAGTCCGGCGCCCTCAGGACGCGGGCGTGGCCGGAAAGCCCCGCCGGCCTGGCCGGGGCGGCCGCGGCCGCGATGGCGCCGGCCGCCGGGCTCGAAGGCAGGACCATCGCCGTGAAGGCGCCGGCGGCGCTGCCGCGGGTCCTGGCCGACGCGCGGCTGGTGCGCCGCGTCATAGAGAACCTGATCGCCAACGCCCTCCGCTACGCGCCCAGGGGCACGGTCGTGACGGTCTCGGCCGCGGCCGGCTCCGGCGGCCGCGAAGTGCGCTTCTCGGTCTCCGACCTGGGTCCCGGCATAAAGAAGGAACATCTCGACAGGGTCTTCGACAAATATTTCCAGTCCGACCCGGCGCAGCCGGGGACCCGCAAGGGGAAGGGGCTCGGCCTCGCTTTCTGCCGGCTGGCGGTGGAGGCGCATGGCGGGCGCATATGGGCGGCCAACCGCCGCCCGGCGGGCTGCCGGCTCAGCTTCACCCTGCCGGCGGCGGCGCCGCGGGGGCGCGGAAGGCGCCGTTCGGCGGCGGTCCGGGCACAGGCCTGATACGGCGGGAAAGACGCCCGCGGCCGGCTTCAGAAGCCGTAGAGGGCGGAGTACTTTTTCTTTATATAGGAGATATAGGGCCCGGCCTCCGGTCCTTTCCCGACGGCCTTCTTCATGAGGTCCGCCGGGAAATACCTGGCGCCGTGGCGGTGTATCCGCTCCCGGAGCCAGGCCAGTACGGGCCGGAACTCCCCGCGCGCTATCAGGCCGTCCATGTCCGGCAGTTCCGCGCGCATCTTTTCCGCCAGCTGTCCCGCCATCAGGTTCCCCAGCGAGTAGGTGGGGAAATAGCCTATGGTCCCCTGCGACCAGTGCACGTCCTGCAGCGCGCCTTCCGCGTCGCCGGAGGGGACTATGCCGAAGTATTCCTTCATCCCGGCGTTCCAGGCCTCCGGCAGATCCTTCGCCTTCAGCCCGCCGTCGAGCAGCGCGGTCTCCAGGCGGTAGCGCAGGGCGATGTGCATGTCGTAGGTGACCTCGTCGGCCTCCACGCGTATGAGCGAGGGCCCCGACTTGTTGACCGCGGAATAGAGCCGCTCCGCGGAGGTCCGGTCGAACTTGCCCGGGAAATGGCGCCGCAGCCTGGGCAGCAGCCATTCGCAGAAAGGGCGGCTGCGGCCGACTATGTTCTCCCAGAAGCGCGACTGTGATTCGTGCACTCCCAGCCCGGCGCCGCCCGCCAGCGGGGTGCGCTCGAATTCCGCCGGCGCGCCCATGGTATATAGGGCGTGGCCGCATTCGTGTATCGAGGCGTAGATGGAGGCCGGCAGCCAGTCTCGCATCGTCCAGGTGGTTATGCGCACGTCGGAGAGGGAGAAACCGGTGGTGAAGGGATGCATGGAGCGGTCCTGGCGGCCCTTGGAGAAGTCGAAGCCCAGTTCCCGTACTATCTCGTCGGCCAGGGCCAGCTGCGCCCGCTCGTCGAAATCGCCCCGCAGCGGCTCGTCGGAGACGGCCGCGCTCCTTTCCGCTATGGCCGCAGCGACCGGCTTGAGGCCCTCTGCCAGGGCGCCGAGCAGCGGGTCGAGGTCGGCCCGGCGCATGCCCGGCTCGTAAAGATCGAGCAGGGTGTCGTAATGCGGCTTGCCGGGCGCCAGGTACTCGGCCTGGCGGCGGGCTATGTCCACCATCTTCTCCAGGTGCGGAGCGAAAGCGGAGAAATCCGAATCTTTTTTGGCCGCTTCCCAGGCCGCCATCGAGGCCGAGGCGGCGGCGGACATCTCGCCGACGAAGTCGGAAGGCAGTTTTGTGGCGCGGTCATAGTCCCTTTTGAGGACGCGCAGGTAGGCGGCCTCGAACGAGTCCGGGCCTTCGGCCTGCGCCCAGTCCCAGGTCTCGTCTATCAGCCGGCCGATCTCCGGGGCGGTGGCCCTGGCGTGCACCACCTTCGAAAGCGCGGACATGGACCGGGCCCTGGCGGGAGCGCCGCCGGGCGGCATGGTGACGCGCTGGTCCCAGGCGAGGACGGCGCGGGCGGAGCCCAGGGCGGAGACCTCCTCGTAGCGCTTACGAAGTTCTTCGAATTTTTTTGCATGAAGTCCCCCAAATGAAGACCCCGCGCTTTCCGGCGCGGGGTTCGTTGTTCTTTAGTGGCCGCAGCAGCCGTTGCAGGTGTGGCCGCCCGGGTTCATCGGGCAGGTCCCGCCGCCGGGCGAGCCGCCTTTTTTGAGGCCCGGAATGTCGTCGGACACCTTTACGACCTTGCCCAGCTTCTTGTCGTAGACATAGCGGCCCGTGGATCTTTCGGTTTTAGGAGTTTCTTTCTGTTCTGACATAAAAATTGGTGCGCCCGACTGGAATCGAACCAGTATAACCGCCTTCGCAGGGCGGGACTCTATCCGTTGAGATACGGGCGCGGCTGAAAGAACGAGGGAATATTTTACCAGTTTCCGGGACTTAAAACAAAGGCTCAGAACGGCACGAGGACTTCCGCGAAGAAGCGCCTGCCGGGCTGCACATAACGGTCCGGCGGCCGGTTGGAAGTGTGATACCAGGTCTCGTTGAAGATATTCTTCGCCATGAAGCGCAGGTCCAGCCCGCCGACCCGCAGCAGGGACAGCGTGGCGTCGGCCACCACGGCGGACCCCGCCGGGTCCGTCCCCGTCGAGGCTATCGCGGCCGGGTTCCTCCTGCTCCCGTAACGCCTGGCCGAGAAGTCCGCCTTGGCCGGCCCTGGCATATCCCAGGTGAGCCCGGCGCCGGAATTATGCATGCCTATCTCGGCCGTGTGGCCCCCGTCCTCGTCCTCGGAATCCTGGAAAGCGTGGTTGAAATAACCTTTGAGGCGCCCGCGGGAGAACTCCAGCCTGGCCTCGAGGCCGCGGACGGAGATCTCGCCCGAATTTATCCAGCGGTTCCCCGCTTCGTCGAAGACCAGCAGCCCTTCCAGTTCGTTGCGGTAGGCCGAAAGCGAGGCCAGAAGGCCCTGGGAGAAGGCGTAAGTCCCCGCGAGTTCCACGGACCTGAGCTTTTCGGGGTCCAGCGAGGGATTGCCCGCTCCGTAGGAATAGTCCCAGGGCTTGGGGGCGCGGAACGCCTCGCCGTAGAGCGCCTTGAGCGAAAGCGGGTCTCGCGAGTAGACCAGGCCGCCGCGCGGGGTGTAGACCTCGCCGTAGGTGCAGCTGTCGTCGCGGCGCAGGCCCGCTACCAGCGAAAGAGCGCGCGTCAGGGCGTAGTTCGCCTGCGCGTACACGGTCAGCAGGTCGCTGCCGGTCATGTCTGGCGTGCCCGGCGCCGCCGGGCGGACCAGCGGACTGCCGCTGTAGGTGGTGGAGAAATCCTTGGCGAGACGCTCGTGCTCCAGCGCCAGGCCCGCCGTCAGTTCGAGGGGGTCGGAGAGGCGCAGGTCGGCGCGGCTCTCGAGCCCCCAGAGCTCGCCCGGCCTGTACTGCCCCACCTGCCCGCTGGAGGCGGTCAGGTCGTAGACCTCCGAGACCGTGTCGTCCATGACCGTGCTGGACCGGTAATAAAGCCGCGACTCGGCGCGGCGGCCCTCCTCCGCGAAGTGCGCGAACTTCAGCCACGCGTTGGCGAACCTGATATGCCAGGCCGTGCCGAAATCCAGCAGGTCCGTTCCCTCGGAGACGGTATTGGTCGTCCGCGAGGCCCGCTTGTCCTGCACGATCGCGCCCAGTTCCAGCCGGCCGCGCGAGAGCCGGCCGTCGAAGGCCCAGTCCTCCTCAAAATTGTCCATGGAGGAGGACCAGTTGCCGTCGCCGCGCGCCCCGCCCAGGTCGTGCTTGTCGCTGCGCTTCATCATGCCGGAGAAGCTCACCCCGGCGCCGCCGGCCGCCGGCCGGGAATAGGAAAAATCCATGGCGCGGGTGCCGAAGTTCCCGGCCAGGGCCCTGGCCTCGCGCCGGGGCGAGTCCGGCCCGCGCGTTATGATGTTCACCACGCCCGAGACGCCGTTGGTGCCGTAGAGGGCGGAGGTCGGCCCGTAGACCACTTCGATGCGCTCCACGTTCGCCAGGTTGTGCTGCGCCCCGCCGTAGAAGCCGCCGGAATTGAGCTCGTTGATCTGCACGCCGTCCACCAGCAGCAGTATCAGGTTGTTCTGGCTGGGCAGGCCGCGCAGGAAGACGTAGCTGTTGAAGCCGGCTATGTCCCTGAACTGGAAGCCGGGCAGCCCGGCGAGCGCCTCCTCCAGCGTCAGGTAGCCGCGCTCTCGTATCTCCGCGGCGGTGATGACGCGCACCGTGGCGGCGGCCCGGGAGGCGGGCTCCGGGCGTTTGGAGGCGGAGACCACCTCAACGTTCATGAGCTCGGCCAGGTCGTAAGTGAGCAGTTCGTCCAGACCCGGCCGGTCGGACCCGGCCGCGGCGGCGCCCGGCGCAAAAGCGAGCGCCGCCGAGCAGAACGCCGTTTTCAGTGATTTGTTCATGTGTCCCCGTATCCCCCGGAGAAAAACTACATCAAATAGGGCGGGTTTGTAAAGCCCGGGACGGATTGTAACGGCGTTCAGTATTTTGTCTAATTTCCGGCAGGGGGGATCAAGCATCGATATTTTCGGCGGCCGGCTCGGCGGACCCGCTCCCTGCCGGCGGCCAGGGGAGTTCCCTATGACGCAGGACGATATTTCCGCGGTGGAGATCCTTCTGGTCGAGGACAACGAGGACGACGCCGCGCTCACGGCCAGGGCCTTCCGCAAGGCCAGGATGCGCAACCGTCTCAGCGTCGTGCCCGACGGCGTGGAGGCGCTCGCCTACCTCAGGAAGGAGGGGAAGTATCCGGACGCCGCCCGCCCCGACCTCATACTGCTCGACCTCAACCTGCCCCGGCTCAGCGGCCGGCAGGTGCTGGAGAAGATCAAGGCCGACCCGGACCTCAAGGACATCCCCGTGATAATCCTCACCACCTCCAAGGCCGAGGAGGACGTCGCGCTGGCCTACAAGGGCCATACCAACTGCTTCATCTCCAAGCCGGTGGTCATGGAGGAGTTCGAGAAGATCATAAAGGACATAGCCGATTTCTGGTTCGTGATAGTCAGGCTTCCCCGCAGGGAGAAATGAGCCGCGGCCGGGACCTATGAACTTTTCCGGAATGTCGCTGCGCGCCAAACTGACGGCGCTGTTCATGTCGGTCACGCTGCTGGGCCTGGCTCTGGCCTTCCTGCTGCTGACCGTGGCGGATATGCGGGCCATGCGCGCCGCGCTCGAACGAGAGGTCTCGCTCTCGGCCAGGCTGGCGGCCGAATACTGCGTGGCGCCGCTGGCCTTCGGCTACACCGAGGAGACGGCGGAGGCCCTGGCCAAGCTCGCGGTGCTGGAAGGGCTCGGCTACGCCGCGGTCTACGACAGGGACGGGAAACTTTTCGCCTGCCACGCCTGCGACGGCGCCGAGGTGCCCGGCGAAGCGGCCTCCGGCCCGGGGGAGGACGGCCCCTTCGCCCGCCTGGTCTCCGCGCGCGAGCCTATGATCTATAACGGGGAAGTCTACGGCACGCTGCGCCTGGCGGTCTCGACCGGGAAACTTTACAGGAGCATGCTCGCCCGCCTCGCTCTGCTGGCGGCCATCGGGGCCGCGCTGGCCGTGCTGACGTTCTTCCTGGCCGTCAGGGCGCAGCGCGTGGTCTCCGGCCCGCTGCTCAGGCTGGCGGCGCTGGCGCGCGGGGTGGGACGCAGCGGCGACTATTCGGTCCGGACGGGCATCGAAAGGGCCGACGAGATAGGTACGCTGGCCGCCGGCATGGACTCGATGCTGGAGAACCTGGAGACGCGCGGCCGCGAGCGCGACGCCGCCGAGGAGGCGCTGCGCGCGGCGCACGCCGGCCTGGAACGGGCCGTGGCCGAGCGCACCGCCGAGCTCAAGGCGGCCAACGAGGAGCTGGAGGCCTTCACTTATTCGGCCTCGCACGACCTGCGCGCCCCGCTGCGCCGCATAGACGGCTTCGCCTCGATACTCGAGGAGGACCACGCCGCCGCCCTGCCAGACGAGGCCCGCAAAGCCGTCGCGCGGGTGCGCGCCGGCTGCCGCCAGATGGCGGAGGTCATAGACAGCCTGCTGAAACTCTCCAGGCTCATGCGGCACTCCATCACCCGCGCGCCGCTGGACCTGAGCGCCATGGCGGAGGAAGCCGCCGCCGACCTGAGGGAAGCGGAGCCGGAGAGACGGGTCGCCTTCGCCGCCGCCCCCGGCCTGTCCGCCCGCGGGGACCGCACGCTCGTAGGCGAGGTGCTGGGGAACCTGATAAGCAACGCCTGGAAGTTCACCCGCCGCGCGGAAAGACCCGCGGTCGAATTCGGCTCCGCGGAGAAGGACGATGAGACCGCGTTCTTCGTGCGGGACAACGGCGCCGGCTTCGACATGGAGTACGCCGGCAATCTTTTCCGGCCTTTCCAGCGCCTGCACGCGGCCGCGGATTTCCCGGGAACCGGGATAGGGCTGGTGACCTGCCGGCGGATAATAGAGCGCCACGGCGGCAGGATCTGGGCCGAGGGCGAGCCCGGCAGGGGAGCCGTCTTCTATTTCACCCTGCCGGACGGAAACAGGAGGGAGCATGGCGGGAAAAAAGAGGGGAATTCGAAAAGGGAAAGGGGGGCTTGAAATGGCCAGAAAAACGCTGAGGATACTGCTGATAGAGGACGACCCGGACGACCTGGCGCTGACGCGCAGGGTGTTCGGCAGGACGAAGGCCGCCCAGATGCGCCTGACCGCCGCGCGAACGATGAAAGAGGCCCTGGCCGCCTTCGGCAGGGAGCCTTTCGACGCCATAGTGGCGGACCTGAACCTGCCCGACAGCCGCGGCCGGGCCACCTTCGACAAGCTGGTGGAGGCGGCCCCCGAGACGCCGCTGCTGCTGCTCACCGTGGTCAACGACGAGGACCTGGCCCTGGACCTGGTCGGCCAGGGCGCCCAGGACTATATAGTCAAAGGCGACCTGAGCCCCGCGCTGCTGGCCCGCGCCGTCTTCTACGCCATAGAGCGCAAGGACTTCAACCGGAAGCAGGCGGAACTGGTCGCCAGCCTGGGCAAGGCGCTGACCGAGGTGAAGACGCTCTCCGGCCTGCTGCCCATCTGCGCGGGCTGCAAGAAGATACGGGACTCTTACGGCAAGTGGCAGAACCTGGAGGATTATATCTCCAGCCGCACCGAGGCCGAATTCACCCACGGCTTCTGTCCCGATTGCGTCCGCAAACTGTACCCGGAGTTCTCCGGCAGGGAGAAGAAAGGATCCCGATGATGACGACGGCGGCGGGGAGATCGCTTGGAAAGGCCGGCGGGGCGCTGCTCCTCCCTGCCTTTCTGGCGTTCTTCCCCGCGCCGGCCCGGGCGGAGACCCGGGATCTGGAAGCCGGCGTGAAAGCCGCCTACGTCTATAATTTCACCAAGTTCGTGGAATGGGAAGCTCCGGTCTCCACCGCCGCCCCGGCCGGTCCTTTCAATATCTGCGTGCTGGGCGAAGGTCCGGTCGCGTCGGCGCTGGAAGGACTGGACGGAAGGAAGGCGGGAGCGAGCGCGATAAAGGTGACGCGTTACAGGGAAGCCGCCCGCCTTCCCTCCTGCCGTATCCTTTTCGTCTCCCGTTCGGAGGAGAAGGGCCTGCAGAGGACGCTCAAGGCCCTGGGACACGGCACGCTGACGGTGAGCGACATCCCCGGTTTCGCCAGGAAAGGCGGCATCATCGGGTTCTTCATGGACGACAAAAAAGTGCGGATAGAAGTGGACCCCCGCCGGGCCGGCGAGGCCGGCCTCAGGCTCAGCCCCCGCCTTCTGCAGGTCTCGAAGATAATCGGGGACCCCCGCTAGATCCCCAGCAGTTTCCGCCACCACGGCTTAGCCGGTTCCGGCGCCGACGGTGTTTCGGCCGCCTGCGCTTCGCCCTGTCCCCGGTACACCGGCATGGCCGCCCGGAAAACAGTGCCCTTGCCCGGCTCGCTCTCCAGCGTCAGCCGGCCCCCCTGCATCACGGTCATCGCCTTGGTGATGGCCAGCCCGAGCCCGGTGCCGCCGACCTTCTCGCCGGAAGCCACCTGCACGAACTTCTCGAAGATCTTCTCCTGGTCCTCTTTCCTTATGCCCGGCCCGTTGTCCTTCACCGAGAAAAAGACGTAGTTCGAAAGGGCCCCTTTGCCGGCGTCCACGCTCACCTCGATCCTGCCCCGCGCCGGGGTGAACTTGATGGCGTTGGAGAGCAGGTTTATCAGCACCTGGGAAGTCCGGTTGGGATCGGCGTATACCGGGGGCAGGTCCGGCTCGACTGCCAGTTCCAGCGCGACGCCCTTGGACCGGGCCCACGCTTTCATCGAGTCGGCCGCTTCGCGGGCGATCCCGGCCGGATCGGTCTTTTCCTGCCGGAAGACGAGCTTGCCGGACTGCAGTTTCGAAAAATCGAGGATGTCGGTTATGATGGAATTGAGCCTTTCCGCGTTGCGTATGGCGGTGTTCAGCATCTGGTTCTCGCGGCCGCTCTCCTTGCGCAGCAGGTCCAGCGCGGCCTTTATGGAGGTGAGCGGGGAGCGCAGCTCGTGCGTCATGTTGGCGACGAAGTCGGACTGCAGTTTCTCCACTTCCTTGAGTTTCGCGGCGTCCGTGGGGATGGAGACCGTACCGACGATGCGGCCGTCCTGGTTCTGCACTATCGCCGTGGCCTTCTTGATCGTTTCGGCCAGCCCTATGTCGCCGGCCACCGCCACGTCCCTGGGGAGGTCTTTCTGGCTCTCCGACTTTATCTCGCTGGCCAGCGAGAGCACCTGGTTTTCCAGCGCCGCCATGTCGAGCAGTCTCTTCCCGGAAAGTTCGCCCAGGCGTTTGCCCGAGAGCGCCTCGGCCTGCGGGTTCATCATCAGGATCTTGCCCTCGCCGTCCACCACGACCACGCCTTCGGCGATGGAGGAGACCACGGCTTCGGTGCGGCCTATATCGTTCTCCATCTTTCGCTTCTCCCGGCGCGCCTCTTCCAGGGCCTTGTCGACGCGCTCGTCCACCTCTTTGAGGAATTTCCTCATCAGCGCGTCCACTATGCGTTTCCGCTCGGAAGGGTCGCCGGTGAGCTTGCCGGCTATTATCGAGAGCGATCTCGGGAAATCGGCAGGCTCCAGCGCCTCCGCGACCGCCGCGCCGCCGCCGGTCCCGGCCCCTTCCCCGCTCCCGTCTCCCGCGGCGGCGCCTCCGGCGCCCTGCCCGTCCGGTTTTATGGCCGTCCTGCCGTCCGCGGCCTCCACCTTGGCGTATACCGACTTGGCCGGGATTATGCCCGAGACGCCCCGGCCCTTGATGTATTCATAAGGGTCCGTTTTCACGGCCTGGGCGCCGCAGAGGGCCAGGAACTCGTCCCTGGTAGCTCCGGCCTTGAAGGTGAAGGTCTGGGCCTGGAACTTCGCGAAGAGGTTCTTTATCGAGTTGGGGACCTTGTCGGCGGAGAGGAACTCCTTTCCGTCGGCCAGCAGTTTGCCGCCTTCGAAGGTCAGGTTTATCTCGCCGGCCGAGGCCAGCGGCGTCAGGGCGGCCAGGGTCTGGTCAAGGGCTTCCACCACCTGCGGATGGTCGCTCTTGTAGAGGTTGGCCTGCACCAGTGAGCGGGTAAGGCCCTTCAGAAAATTTATCCAGAGTATCTTGGTCTCTTCGTTCACGGTTCGGACCCCCTTGTCGCCTAGATTATACAAAAAGCCGCCGGGCAAAGCCCCCGCTTTCCCGGCGGCTCATATAATCATATAATTGATGGCGATGGAGTGGCTTCTACAGGTCCCGATACTTCTTTTCTCCATAATCTTCCACGAGTACGCCCACGGCTACGCGGCCTACAGGCACGGGGACGACACGGCCTACCTCATGGGCCGGCTGACCTTCAACCCCATACCGCATATAGACCCTTTCGGGACCATACTGATGCCTGCCCTCTGCGCCCTTTCCGGCCTGCCGATGTTCGGCTGGGCCCGGCCGGTGCCGGTGAACCCGCTGCGGCTGGACCGCCCGCGGGCCGACATGTCCTGGGTCGCCTTCAGCGGGCCTCTCTCCAATCTTTTCCTGGCCGTGCTCTCCGCGCTGCTCTACAAGGCCGCGGCCCTGGCGGTGCCGCTGACCGGCCCCGGCCTCGCCTCCACCCTGCTGACGGGCCTGCGCTTCGCCGTCATCATCAACCTCGCCCTGGCCTTCTTCAACCTGATCCCGATCTACCCGCTCGACGGCGGACAGGTCCTGCTCGGCCGCCTGCCCGACGGCGCCCTGAGGGTCTACGAAAAGCACGTGCCCTACGGAATTTATATAATCTTCGCTCTGATACTGACGGGCGTTCTCAAGCATGTCATCATCGTGCCCGTCTATTACGCGCTGACCCTGCTGGCCTTTCTCGGCCTGCCCGTGATCTGAAGGACCTATGGAAGAGAAGAAAGCGGTGAAGATCGTCGTATCCGGCATGCGGCCCACCGGCCGCCTGCACCTGGGCAATTACTGGGGCGCGCTGCGCAACTGGGTGGAGCTGCAGGACAAGTACCGCTGCTTCTTCTTCATCGCCGACTGGCACGCGCTGACCACCGCCGAGGACACCGTCGGCCTGCGCGACAATACCCGGCTGCTGGTGACCGACTGGCTGACGGCCGGCCTGGACCCGGAGAAATGCGTCATCTTCAGGCAGTCCGACGTGAAGGAGCATGCCGAGCTGGCGCTGCTCATGGGCATGATGACCCCGATAAGCTGGCTGCTGCGCAACCCCACTTTCAAGGAGCAGCTGCAGGAGCTTTACAAGGCCCGCTACAAGGGCCAGGAAGACAAGATGAAGAAGGCCGAGGGCGTGACCAGGGCCCTGGCCGAGGCCCACGGCCACGAGGGCGACGACATGGCGCTCCACTCCGACATGGCCACCTACGGCTTCCTCGGCTACCCGGTGCTGCAGGCCGCCGACATCGCGCTCTACGGGGCCGACTATGTGCCGGTCGGCAAGGACCAGCTTCCGCACCTGGAGCTCAGCCGCGAGATAGTCCGCCGGTTCAACCGCGCTGCGGGCAGGCCCCTGCTCGTCGAGCCCGAGCCGCTGCTGACCGCCTCCCCGATGGTGCCCGGCCTCGACGGCCGCAAGATGTCCAAGTCCTACGGGAACGCGATAGAACTGGGAGAGGACCCCAGGTCCGCCGAGGCCAAGATAAAGAAGATGTTCACCGACCCGAAGAAGATAAAGGCCGACGACCCGGGCCACCCCGAGGGCTGCGTGGTCTGCGCCTTCCACAGGATCTATAACCCCGACTGGAAGGCCCGCGAAGAGGAATGCCGCGCGGGCAAGGTCGGCTGCGGGGCCTGCAAGAAGCAGCTCGCGGAGCTGATGGCCCCGTCGCTGGCCGACTTCAGGGCCCGGCGCGAACCCTTCGAGAAGGACCCCGCCCTGGCCGACAGGCTGCTGGCCGCCGGCGCGGAGAAGGCGAAAGCGGCCGCGGCCGGGCTCATGACGGCCGTGAATTCGGCCCTCAGGATAAAATGAAAGAGCTCGACATACATCTCGACGTCTTCGAGGGGCCGATAGACCTCCTGATACACCTCATCAGGAAGAACAACCTCGACATCTACGACATCCCGATAGCGCAGATCACCAGCGAGTACCTGGAGTACCTCGACATCATGAAGAGCCTCAACCTGGAGATAGCCGGCGAGTTCCTCGTCATGGCCTCCACGCTGATGCAGATAAAGGCCAAGCTGCTGCTGCCCTCCCAGGTGGACAGCGAGACCGGCGAGACGGGCCCCGACCCGCGCGGCCGGCTGGTCAACATGATAGAGGAGTACCAGCGCTACAAGGGGGCGTCGAAGTCCCTCGAGGAGCGCTTCGCCAGCTACAAGGACGTGTTCTACCGCGGCTCGCCGGTCTTCACCAACGAGGAGAAGTTCCTGGACCTCGAGCTTTTCGTCTTCGTCGAGGCGGTCAAACGCGCGTTCGCGCGCCTGCCCGACGCCGTGGCCGTGGAGGGCGAGACCTACCCGCTCGAGCCCCGCATCGACAAGATCCTGGACCTGCTGAGCAAAAAGGAGTGGGTGCTGCTCGACGACGTTTTCGCCACCGAGACCGCGCGCCAGGGCGTTATCACCTGCTTCATCGCCCTGCTGGAACTGGTCAAGCAGCGCCGCATCATGGCCAGGCAGGACGAAGCCTGCGGCGAGGTGCGCATCTACCTCAGGCCCGAGCCGGTCCCGGCGGCCCCGGCGCCGGCGGAGGACGCCGCGCCGCGCGACCCCGTCCAGGAATAGAGGAATTTATGGAAGATACCCAGCTCAAAAGAATCATCGAGACCCTCCTTTTCATAACCGACCACCCGCTGCCGCCGGAGCGCCTGGCGCAGGTCTGCGAGGTCAAGGACGAGGCCCGCGTCGCCGCCGCCATAGAGGCCCTGCGCGGGGATTATGTCCGCGAGGGCCGCGCGCTGCGCGTGATGGAGGTGGCCGGCGGCTTCCAGCTCGGCACCGATCCCGACTTGGGCTTCTGGGTGCGCAAACTCTACCACAGCCGGATGACGGTGCGCCTTTCCACGGCCGCGCTCGAGACGCTCACGATCATCGCCTACAAGCAGCCGATAACCCGCGCCGAGATAGAGGCCGTGCGCGGCGTCGAGGTCATCGGCCCGCTGGAGACGCTCATCGAGCGCAAGCTGGTCACCGTGGTGGGCCGCAAGGAGACCGTGGGCCGTCCGCTGCTCTACGGCACCACCGACGAGTTCCTGCGCCAGTTCGGCCTGGCCTCGCTGGACTCCCTGCCCAGGCTGGAGAGCATAGTGCCGGAGCCCAAGGAAGTGCCGGCCGGCGCCGACGAACAGCCGCCGCTGCCGCTCGAAGGCGATTTCCCGCTGCCGGCGCTCGAGAGGCCCGTCGAGACCGACGAAGGGGCCGAGTTCGACTCTCCCGCCCCCGCCGCCCCCGCCGGGGACGCCCTGCCGTCCGCGCCGGAGGCCGAAGCCGCGGAGCCGGTCACGACCGCCGCCGAGACCGAAGTTCCCGCCGCGGAGACGGAGGACGGCGGGCCGAAGACCGGCGATTGAACCGGTCCCGGCCGCGGTCCGCCGGCGCTTTTTTGACCTATGCCTGAAATAAGAAAGGATCCCGTTTTCGGCCAGTGGGTGATAATCGCCTCCGAGAGGGGCCGCCGCCCCAACGAGTTCACGCTGCCGCCGAACACGGCCACTTCCGCCAACTGCCCCTTCTGCCCCGGCCGCGAAGGCCAGACCCCTCCCACGGTCTGCGAGCGCCTCGGCCCCGACGGCAAGTGGAAGATCCGCGTCGTCTCCAACAAGTATCCCGCGCTTACTCCGGACCCCGCCCCGCGCTGCGGCGAGACCGGCCCCTACCAGAGCGAAGAAGGCCTGGGCATACACGAGGTCATAATCGAGACCCCCGGGCACGGTCTGCACATGGACAGGATGCCCGAGGCCGATATCGCCGACGTCCTTTCCGTTTACATCGACAGGGTGCGGGCCCTCAAGTCGGACCCGCGCATCAAGTACGTGATGATCTTCAAGAACCACGGCCGCAACGCCGGGGCCAGCCTTTCGCACCCGCATTCGCAGCTGGTCGGAATGCCGATGGTCCCGACGCGCCTTTCGCAGGAGATAGAGGGCGCGGCCAAGTACATGTCGGAACGGGGCTCCTGCGTGTTCTGCGACATGGCCGCGGCGGAACTGGGGAGCGGCCGGCGGCTGATCCTGCGCGAAGGCCCTTTCGTCGCCATCGCCCCTTACGCCAGCCGCTTCTCTTTCGAGACCTGGATCATGCCCGTGGCGCACGCCAGCCATTTCGAGGCGCTCCCGCCCGGGGACGTGCCGGCGCTGGCCTCGGTCCTGAAGAAGGTCCTTTCGATGCTCTCCGGCTCGGTGGACGACCTGGCCTACAACCTCATCATCCACACGACGCCGGTGCACGCGCCTTCCGCGGCGCATTACCACTGGCACATAGAGATCATGCCCAAACTGGCCCACGTGGCCGGTTTCGAATGGGGCACCGGCTTCTATATCAACACCGTCTCCCCGGAGGAAGCCGCGGAGACGCTCCGCAGCGGCAGAAAATACAAAGGATGAACATATGAAGATACTGGTCGCCTCCAGCGAAGCTTTTCCTTTCTGCAAGACCGGCGGTCTCGGCGACGTGGCCGGGGCGCTGGCCCAGGTCTTCGCCCGGGCCGAGGGCAACGAGGTGGCGCTGTTCCTGCCGCGCTACCGCAATATCGGCGGCGGCGCCTTCTCTTTCAGGGCCGTCGGGGGGAACTTCCTGATCCCCGTCGGCGGGCGCATGGAGACGGCCACGCTCAGCCACGTGCAGTGGGGCAAGGTGAGCGTCTACTTCGTGGAGAACCAGAAATACTTCGACAGGCCGGGCCTCTACCGCACGGCGCACGGCGACTTCGAGGACAACGACGAGCGGTTCATCTTCTTCTCGCGCGCGGTGCTGGAGGGGGCCAAGTTCATCGGCTTCAAGCCCGACGTCGTGCATTGCCACGACTGGCAGACCGGCCTGGTCCCGGCCTACCTCAGGACCTCGTACCTGATCGATTCCTTCTACGCCAAGACGGCGACGATGTTCACGATACACAATATCGCCTACCAGGGGATGTTCGGCCGCGAGACCTTCCTCAAGGCCGGCTTCAGCTGGACCGATTTCACGCCGGAGCGGCTGGAGTTCTACGGCGGCGTTAACTTCCTCAAGGCGGGCATAGCGCTGGCCGACACCGTCACCACGGTCAGCCCGACCTACGCGGCCGAGATACAGCATCTGCCCGATTTCGGCAAGGGCCTCGAAGGCGTGCTGCGCCACCGCTCGTCCGACCTCTTCGGCATCATCAACGGCATCGACGAGGAGATCTGGGACCCGGCCACCGATACTTTCATCGAGCGCGGCTACGACTTCAGGAGCTGCGCTCGCGGCAAGGCGGCCTGCAAGAAGGCCCTGCAGGCGGAGTGCGGCCTGGAGCAGGACAAGAACCTGGTGGTCGCGGGCGTGGTCTCGCGCCTGGACAGTCAGAAAGGCCTGGACCTCATTCTGGAGACCGTCCCGGGGTTCCTGGAGCATATGCAGCTGGTGGTGCTGGGCGTCGGCGACCCGGGGCTTACCGAAGGTTTCAAGCGGCTGGCCGAGGCCAATCCCGGCCGCGTCTATTTCAAGCAGGGTTTCGACGAGGGTTTCGCCCACAAGATCTACGCGGGCACCGACATCTTCCTGATGCCGTCGCGGTTCGAGCCCTGCGGGCTCAGCCAGATGATCTCGATGCGCTACGGCTCGCTGCCGGTGGTCACGCGCACGGGAGGGCTCAAGGACACCGTGAACTACAACGGCGAGCCCAAGGATTCCAACGGTTTCGCGATAGACGCGCCGGACGCGGGGCAGCTGCGCTCCATACTGGGGCACATCGTCTCCATGTTCAAGTGGCGCGACCTCTGGGCCTCCATGGTCAAGAACGCGATGAAGGGCGACTATTCCTGGAACCGCTCCGCGGCCGACTACCTCAAGCTCTTCAGCATCGCCTGGCAGAAAAAGCAGCTGTAGCCTCAGGCTTCCAATAGGAATAACCATCGGGGTCCTGTCGGCGGTTCGCTCCGAAAAAACAGGGTCTCGCACACCGTGCTCGCCCTTCCGACTCTCGCCGCTCGCGCTTACGCAAGCTCGCGGCTCCGGACGGTTTTTCTCCGCGAATCCGCCGCCACCCCCATTGTCTCCCGATAGAAGCGGGGGAGCCAGGGGATCCCTGACGAGCGTGGGAGCCTCCGGGAAGCCTATTACATAAAGGAAAAGGACGGCCGGGGGCCGTCCTTTTTCATTTATGGAAGCGCGGGTCAGTGGGCCTGGTGGGCTATCTTGACCAGCGTGTCCTTGTCGAGGATCTTGAGCGACTTGGTCTCGCGCTTGATGACCTTCTTCTTCTCGAGGTCCGCCAGGATGCGCACGACGGTCTCCAGGGCGAGGCCGGTGATCTCGGCTATCTCGGTGCGCTTGAGCCCGTAGATGGTGGGCACGGCGGTGTTCTTGCTCTTGAACGAGACGTGCTGGAGCAGCGTGGCCGCCACCTTGGCCTTGGCCGGCTTGTAGGCGGTGTCCTTGAGCTTGAACTGGATGCGCTTGATCTCGTTGGCCATCTTTTTGAGCATCAGCGGGTAGGTCCTGGGGAACTTCTCGAGGAAGGCGGTGAAGCTGCGGCCGTCGATATGAGACAGCGTGACCGCGTTCATCGCCTCGGCGTTGCAGAAATACTCGGTGCCGGAGAACAGCGCGATGTGCCCGAACAGCTCGCCGGGATGGCGTATCCAGGTTATCATCTGCTGGCCCTTGGCGTCGGTGCTGTACACCTTGGCGCGGCCCCTGCAGACCACGTAGATGCCCGTGGGCTTCTGGGTCTCGGAGTAGATGATCTGGCCGTCCTTGAGCTGAAGGACGCTGCGGCCTTCGTTCCAGGTCTTCTGCGCCGGGGCTTCCAGCGCGTCGAAAATGCAGTTCTGCCTGAACTGGCAGACGTAACAGTTGGTCTTTGTTTTCACGGAGCTTTCCATTTCCCTTTTCCCCCTGCCTGTGTTTCACCCTTATTATAGCAAATTTGCGCTCCTCCCCCGTCGGGGAGCGGCAAATATGATAAACTTTTCCATCGCCCCATGAAGAAGGACATAGGCAGGCTCGGCGGGGAATCGCTGATATACGGACTTTCGACGGTCGCGGCGCGGCTGCTCAATTTCCTGCTGATGCCGTTCTACACGCATTACCTCCCCCCGTCGGGCTACGGCGTGGTGGCGGCCGTCTTCTCCTACATCGCCTTCCTCAACATAATCTACCACTACGGCCTCGACCAGGCCTATATGCGCCACCGCTCCGAGGACGCCGCCCGCGCCTGGAGCTCCGCGCTGGCCTGCCTGCTGGTCTCCACCGCGCTCCTGACGGCGCCGTTCCTGCTCTTCCCGTCCGGGCTGGCGGAGCTGGCCGGCATAGGGGCCGGGGGCGGCCGCCTGATGCTCTATACCGCCGCCATACTGGCCCTGGACACCCTTTCCCTGCTGCCTTTCACGGAACTGCGCATGAGGCACAAGGCGCTGCGCTTCGCCCTGGTGCGCACCGCCTCCATAGCGCTCAACGTGGCGCTCAATGTCTGGTTCCTGGCCGGGCTGGGGATGGGCGTGGAGGGAGTCTTCCTGGCCAGCGCGATAGCCGCGGCGCTGCCGCTGCTGCTGCTGGCCGACCTGCTCTTCTCCGCCAGGCCTTCGTTCGACCGCGGGATGGTCCGGAGCCTGCTCGCCTTCGCGCTGCCCCTGCTGCCGGCCGGCCTGGGCTCAATGGCCGTGCAGGTGATAGACAGGCCGATAATGCTGGCGCTTTCAGGCGCGGCGGCGGTCGGGCTCTACCAGGCCAGCTACCGCCTCGGCATCTTCATGATGCTGATAGTGAATATGTTCGACGCGGCCTGGCGCCCCTTCTTCCTCGAACGGGCCGGCAAACCGGAGGCCCCGGCCGTTTTCGCTCGGGTATTGACGTATTTCACGGCCCTGGGCGCCTGGACGCTGGTGGCGGTCTCGCTGCTCATCGAGGACGCGGTGAAAGCGGACCTCGGCGGTTTCACGCTGATACATTCCGACTACTGGAGCGGTCTGGCGATAGTCCCGGTGGTCCTGCTGGCCTATCTTTTCAACGGCGTCTACGTGAATTTCCTGGCGCCGGTCATAATCGCCAAACGCACCGGTGAGATCCTCAAGGCGACGCTGGCGGGCGCGGCGGCCAACGTGGCCGCCAATTTCCTGCTGATACCGCCCTTCGGCGCGATGGGCGCCGCCCTCGCCACCCTGCTCTCCTATCTCCTGATGGCGGCGCTCGTCTTCCGGGCGGGCCGCGCCGCCGGACCGGTCCCTTACGAGTGGGACCGCCTCGCGCGCCTGGCGCTGGCGACCGCCGTTTTCCTGGCCGGCCATTACGCCCTGGGTTACGGTTCCTCGGGGCCGGGGCCTTTCGCGCTCAAGGCCGCCGCCGCCCTCCTTTTCCCCGCCGCGCTCTGGCTCTGCGGGTTCTTCCGCCCCGGCGAAAAAGCCGAGGCCGCCGCCCTCCTGTCGCGTTTCACGCGCGGAAAGCCGGCGGCCTGAAGCCTCTCCGTAAAACCGTTACTTTTCCTGCTGTATGGCGCCGAAGGCGGCCACGCCCAGCGCCGTGGTGACGGCGCAGAAGGCCAGCAGCGCGGCCAGGCTGGCCAGCGGCGGGAAATAGCCGTAGCCGACGAGGATATAGCGTATCAGGTCGACGGCGTAGGTGACCGGGTCGAAGAGCGCCACGACGCGGATGTAGGGCGCCGCCGTCGCCAGGTCGAAGAGCGCCCCGCTGAAGAAGAACATCGGCCAGGTAAGGAAGCTCATCACCAGCCCGAAGCCCTCCATCGATCTCATCCGCGCGCCGATTATCAGCCCGATATTGGTGATCATGTAGGCCGCGGGCACCGAGGCGGCCAGGCAGAGCAGCAGTTTCCAGAACGGCAGCGGCATCACGAAGACCATGCCGATGGCCAGCAGCAGCAGCGTCTCTATCAGCCCGCCCAGCATCCCCCCCAGCGCCTTGCCCATGAACAGCGTGGTCCGCGAGATGGGCGCGGCCAGCACTTCCTTGAGGAAATCGAGCCGCTTGTCCCAGATGATGTAGAGCCCGTAGGTTATCGAGGTGAAGAGTATCACCATCGCCACTATGCCGGGGAAGATGAACTGCTGGTAGGAATAGCCTTCGACGGGGCTGGAGCCGGACAGGCCCTTGCCGACGACGAAGAGGAAGAGCAGCGGCGAGACCAGTATCGAGGCGATGCGCTCCTTCTCGCGGAAGTAGATCAGCGCTTCTCTCATCAGCAGGGCGTAGATGGCGGGGAAGTTGAACATCTCAGCGCCTCACGCTCTTGCTGACCGCGATCCGCTCGAACATCGAGTGGTTCTCGGTCTCGTCCTTTATCTGGTGGCCGGCGAACTTGAGGAAGACGTCGTCGAGCGTGACGCGGCGCACCTCGACCTCCTCCACCTCTCCCGCGGCCTTGAGCAGGGCCGGCAGGTTGCGGCCGGAATCCTCCAGCGTCAGCCGGAACCGGCCTTCCTCCTCTATGCCCTCGCTGATGAAGGGCAGGTCTTTGAGCGTTTCGAGCGCGCCGGGCGCGCATCTAAGGTAGACTATGTCCTGCCCCACCTTGCGTTTCAGCGCCGACGGGGTGTCCAGCTCTATGATATGCCCCTGGTCGATGATGCCGATGCGGTCGGAGAGGCTGTCGGCCTCCTCCATGTAATGGGTGGTCAGGATTATGGTGGTGTCGCCGGCCTCCTTGAGGCCGCGTATGTAGGTCCAGACGTCCTTGCGGCTGGCCGGGTCCAGGCCCAGCGTCGGCTCGTCGAGGAAAAGGACCTTCGGCCGGTGTATGAGGCCGCGGGCTATCTCCAGCCGCCGGCGCATGCCGCCGGAATAGGTCTTTACGAAGCTGTCCGCCCGGGCGGTCAGACGCACCAGTTCCAGCATCCGCGCTATGCGGCCGTCTATCTCGGCGCGCGGCACGCCGTAGAGCAGCGAATGGAGCTTGAGGTTCTCGCGGCCGGTCAGCAGGTCGTCCACGCTGGGCTCCTGGAAAACGATGCCGATATTGCGGCGCACGGCCAGCGGTTCCCTGTTTATGTCGCGGCCGGCGACGAGAGCCGTGCCGGAGGTGGCCTTGAGCAGAGTGGAGAGAAGATTGATGAGAGTGGTCTTGCCGGCGCCGTTGGGGCCCAGCAGGCCGAAGACCTCGCCTTCGCGTATCTCCAGGTTTACGGCGTCCACGGCCGTGAGCGCGCCGAAGCGCTTGGTGAGGTCCGTGGTGATTATCGCCGGCGGCATTGGATATATTCTATCAAAGGTTCGCGCGGAAGAATCCGGCGGCGCGTTTCTCGTACTCCCCGCCGGCCGCGCCGGAGGCCTGGCCATGGTCCGCGCCGGGCACCAGCCAGAGCTCCGCGTGCGGGAAGGCCTTCTTCAGTTCCTCGGAATGCGACGGCGGTATGGTGCGGTCCGACGCGCCGTGTATCAGCAGCAGCGGGGCGGAGCCGGGGCCCGCCGCGCGGCGCGCGTCGGCGGCGGAGAGGCCCGCGCCGAAGGCCAGCCGGTACCAGCCCGACATGGCCCGGATCAGCGGGCGCCGCAGGGGGCCCAGCCCGGCGAAGATGAGGTCGAGCATGGCGCGCAGCGAATAATAGGGCGAGTCGCAGACGCGGGCCGCGACGAGCGGGTGATCGGCCAGCAGGGCGGTATTGCCGCCCATCGAGAAGCCGAACAGGCCTATCCTTTCCATCCCCCTGCCCGCCAGCCAGGCCGCGGCGGCCTCCGCGTCGCGGGCCTCCAGCGCGCCGCCGGAGGTCAGCCGTCCTCCGCTCCCGCCCATGGCCCTGTGGTCCGTCAGCAGCACATTGTAGTCCGCCGACAGGAAGGCTACCAGCGAAAGGATATTGCCCTTGTCCATAGGGTAGCCGTGCAGGGCCAGCACGGCCTTCTTCGAGGACTTGTGCGGGATGAACCAGCCGGCCAGCGGCGTGCCGTCGAAGGACCTTATTTCCACGGTCTCGTAGGCCAGGCCGAAGTCGGCGGGAGTGAAAGGACTGACATAACGCCTGGGCCGCGTGTACATCAGGAAGAAAATGACGGAAAAAACGGCCAGCAGCAGGCCGGAGTAAAGGAAGAGGCGCAGCAGTATCCTGGCGGTCAAGCGTTCTTCCCCGTAAGCAGCGGCACGAAGGCCACGCCCCCGGCGTCGTTTATCTCGGTCAGCCGCCCGTCCCTGCGGTAAACCTTCAGCCGCTGCGCGTCCCTGCCTACGGGAGCGATGAGCAGGCCGCCGGGCCTGAGCTGCTCTTCGATGCCGGCCGGCAGGGCTTCCGGCGCGCAGGTGAAGACGATGCGGTCGTAGGGCGCGTGCTCCGGCCAGCCTTTTGAGCCGTCGCCCAGCAGGCGTTTAACCCCGGCCGCGAACTGAGCCAGCGGCTTCGCCCCGAAATTGTAGAGATGCTCGTTTATCTCGACGGTATATACCTCGGCGCCTATGGCGGAGAGCAGCGCGGCGCTGTAGCCGGTGCCCGTGCCTATCTCCAGCACCTTCTCCCCTCCCTTTATTTCAGCCAGCTGCGCCATCAGTACCGCGATGTAAGGCTGGGAGATGGTCTGGCCGTCGAGCACCTGCAGGGCGCAGTCGTCGTGGCAGCGGGTCCAGAGCTCGACGGGGACGAAGCGGTGGCGGGGCAGGGCGATGAAAGCGTCCAGCAGGCGGCGGTCGGTTATTCCGCGCGCCTCCAGCTGCTCCTTCGCCATGTGCCTGCGCAGGTAGGCGAAATAGTGCTCCTGCTTTTCCGCCAGCAGCTTATGGAACATGGCTCACCATACGCCCTTTGCCACCATGAAGCAGGCCGAGGTCGCCTTTATGCCGTATTCCTTCGCCTTCGCCAGCGCGGCGTCCGACTCGGAACCCGGCTGCATCCAGACGGCCTTTATGCCCAGCCGGTTGCACTCCTCCACTATTTTTTCCGTGATTTCGGGAGGCACGACGGTGATGACCAGTTCCGGCTTCTTTTCCATTTCCGAGAGGGACTTGTGCACCTGTCTGCCCAGGACGAGGCCGCCCTTGGGATTGACCCCTTCTACGGGATAGCCGGCCTTGAGCATGTCGCGGAAGATGCGGTGGCCGTACTTGGAGGCGTCGTTCGAGACGCCGACTACGGCGATGAGCGAATATTCCCGCGGGTTCATTTCTTCTTCTCCAGCGCCGCTATGGCCGCGGCGGCGGCTCTTATCATGGGCTCGGGCGATATCGGCCCGCCGACGGCCTGGCGCATCCATTCGCCGGGCGTTATCGAGCCCAGGCGGCACATCCGCTCCATCTCGGCGGCCAGACCGTGCTTCTTAAGATGTTCCTCCACCTGGAAGGCGATGATGTGGCCCAGCGGGTAATCCGGCAGGTACAGCCCGGCGTTTATCATGTGAGAGTATATCGCCAGCAGCGGGCTGCCGGTCATGCCCAGCACCGGCGCGAAGTAGCGGTCCCAGACGCCCTTGGCTATCTCGGTGACGGCTTCGCGCAGTTCGCCGGGTTCGGCGTCGGCGTTCTTGTACATCCAGCGCCAGACGTTCATATCCACCAGCGCCACGCCGGCTATCTCCCGGGTGGCCCAGAAATTGTCCAGCGCCGACAGGTGAACGGCCAGCGGGTCCTTGTTCTCCATTCCCAGCATTTCCAGGTCGCGCGACTGGAAGACGAAGGCGAAACCCTCGGTGAAGGCCGTGTTGGGCACGCCCGAGAGGAGGGTGTGGTCGACCTTGTAGAGAGAGATGACCTGCTCCACGCAGTGCCCCAGTTCGTGCATGGCGATATTGAAGCCGAGGTAGTTCATGCCGCCCGCCGGCACGCGGGTACGAAGGTGGGCCTTCTGCCCTCTCATGCCGGGTCCCCAGGCGTGGCCCGCCCCGCGGGCCGGGTCCACTTCTATCCTGGAGCCTATGAAATCGGCCGTCTCACCGTCGAAGCCCAGCTTGCGCAGTATCGCGGGGATGTCCTTCTCGAAGGCCTCGGCGTCCGGGTAAAGACGGGCGGCGGCCCTGTCCAGTTCCTCCTGGGCCATAGAGGAGCGCGGCTTGAAGCCGTCATACCAGATGTCGAAGGCCTCGAGGTCCCGCCCGAGGCGCGACTTTATCAGCGCCCCGGCCGCGGCGCCCTCGGGCGCCGTCAGCAGGCCGGTGAACATCTTCTCCACCTCCGCCTCGGGTATCTCGCGGTCCAGGTGGAAGCGCCTGTCCATCAGCGTCGGCTCCGAAGGATAGAAAGCGTCCTCCCCTCGGCGGGCGCGGAAGATCTCCAGCATGCGCTCGTAGCGGGCGCCGCCCTCTCCCGGGGCCGGCTTGCCGTCGAGAACGTTGGCGAAAGGCTCCCAGGGGCGGCGGTCGGAATTAACGGCCTTGGCCGGTATCTCCTGCGAGATTATCCGCTCCATTATCCTCTGGATGACGCGCTGGCGCCCGAGGGCGCCCTCTCCCCCGGCGTAGAGCCCCTTGAGCTGGTCGCGCAGGCCCCAGTGGGAAATAAGTTTGAGCCCCTTCGGGAACATGGGCCTGCCGTCGGGGTCGACGACGGCGTTCATGTGGATATTGTAGGAGTAGATGTAGGCGTCCGCCGCCGAGTAGGCCGCGGCTATCCGCTGGTTTATCTCCGGCGGCACCCGGAAAGCGAAGCGCCGCGCCAGGCGGGTGCGCGCCCACTCGTCCCGGTCCCAGCCGCTCCCCTTCTCCAGGCATTCCGCCAGCCGGCGCACCGGGAAGTTCAGCAGGACCAGGAACGCCAGTTTCGAGGAGAACAGGTCCTCGGTCAGGTGGGCCGACGGGGAGAGCGCGGCGAAAAGCCGGTCGGCGGGATGCGGCGCGCCCGTGTCCTCGTCCATTTCGCGGCGCAGGTTCAGCGACAGACCGTTGAAGGCGCCGGCGAAAGCTTCCAGCTTGTCCTCGAACCGGGCCAGCAGCGCGTCCAGGTCCGGGCCGGTCATCAGGAAATTGGCGAAGCAGAGATCCTTGAAGACCTTGGGGCCGCCGTCCTTTTTCGTCCACATGGCTGCGGCCTGGTCCACGCCGGTCTCTATGCGGGCCGCCTCCCCCGGGTATTTCTTCAGCAGTTTTTCCTTGGTCCTGGCTATGGTCTCGGGTTTGAGCATTTCCTCTCCATGGTTCAGCGGTCCCGCCAGGCCGCGCCGGCCTCGTATTCGTGGGAACAGTCGATGAGCGCCAGGCCCCGGTTAACGGAGGCCGGGTCGCTGAAATAGAGCCAGCCTCCGGAATCCGTAACGGCCGCGGCGGGATCCCCGTCGTGCAGGCGTCCACGCGCGTATGTCACGGAGGCCGAGGGCCCGTGGCCGGGGAGGTCCAGGACCGGTATCGCCGGCAGGTAGTCCGGGACCAGCTCGTCGAGCGAGGCGGGCCAGCTCCCGCCCTTGTCGGCGAAGAAATCCTGCAGCGCGCGCCGCAGGCGGGCGAGGTCGCGCAGCGCCCGGGCCGAAGCTTCCCTGTCGCGCATGCGGGTAAGTTCCGCTCCCAGCGCTTCGCCCGCCGCCGCGGGCAGAGCCCGCGGAGTCCCGGCGGCTATGAAGGCGGCGGCGCTGCTTATGGCCAGCGCCAGCGCTTCGTCGGAGCCTTGCCAGCTGTTCCGCAGTGTTTCCAGGCAAAGGGCCGCTTCGGCCAGTACGGCCGGCGGCTCGCCCGATACGACGGCGCGGACGGCCGCGGAGGATACGGGGATCGCTGCGGCGCCGGGTGCGGCCTCCGTGGAGAGCGTTACGTCGTTTTCGGAAGGAACGGCGGCCGGCGGCTGCGGCTCCTGCGCCGTCAGGGGCAGGGCCAGCAGCATCGCCGTCAGATATCCCATGTCTCCAGCTCGCTGAGGAATTTGTAGTCGGTCAGGTCGAACTGTATCGGGGTCACCGAGATATGGCCTTTGTCGATGGCCTCCACGTCGCTGCCGGGCTTGGCGGCGGAAGTGCGGAACTTTCCGGTCATCCAGTAATAGGTCTGGCCGTGCGGGTCCGTGCGCTTCTGGAACCAGTCGCGGAAGAGTTCGTGGCTCTGGCTGGTGAACTTGACTCCCTTGAGGCGGGTCCGCGGCACGGCCGGCACATTGACGTTGAGCAGCGTGCCTTTCGGGAGGCGCTTCTTATTCAGGGCCTGGGCCAGTTTCGCCGCGAAATCGGCCGCGACGGAGAAATCCGGCCTGACGAAGGTGTCCAGCGAGATGGCGAAGGACGGTATACCCAGCAGCGCGCCTTCGGTGGCGCCCGACACCGTGCCGGAATAGAGTATGTTCATCCCGGAATTGGCTCCCAGGTTTATGCCCGAGACCACCAGGTCCGGCTTGCCCTTCATTATGGACTTTATCGCCAGCTTGACGCAGTCGGCCGGCGTGCCGCTGGTGGCGTAGCCGAAGAACTTCTTGTTGCGGCGCGCCTCGGTCACCCGCAGCGGGTCGGTCAGCGTTATGGCGTGACCGACCGCGCTGCGCTGGGTGTCCGGGGCGACCACGGTCACCTCGCCGACGCGCGCGAGCGCGCCGGCGAGGGCGTAGATGCCTTCGGCGTAGATGCCGTCGTCGTTGGTGACCAGTATCCGCATCAGAGCAGCGGGTTCGAGACCACGCCGTCGGCCAGCTTGGGCTCGAACCAGGTGGACTTGGGCGGCATGACCTGGTTGTCGTCGGCCACCGAGATCAGTTCCTCGGGCGTGGTCGCGAACAGCGCGAAGGCCGCGGCCATCTCGCCGGAGTTGACCCGCCTCTCGAGTTCCCCCAGCCCGCGTATGCCGCCGACGAAGTCGACGCGGTCGGACTTGCGGAGGTCCTTGATGCCCAGTATCCGGTCCAGGACCAGGTCGCTGAGCACGCTGACGTCCAGCGCCTTCACCGGGTCCTCTTCGTTCGTCGGGGTCTTCACCGAGGGCTTGAGCATGTACCACTTGCCGCCCAGGTACATGCCGAACTCGCGGCGGGCGGCCGGCTTGGCCTGGCCGGAGACCTCTTTCACCTCGAAGCTCTCCCGGACCTTCGCCAGGAACTGTTCCGGGGTCAGGCCGTTGAGGTCCTTCACGACGCGGTTATAGTCCCAGATCTTCATCTCGTTCACCGGGAAGGCCGCGGCCAGATAGACATTGTACGGCTCGTCGCCCTTATGCGCCGCGCCGCGCTGCTCCACCATGAATTTCTTCACGCGGCTGGCGGCCGCGCTGCGGTGATGGCCGTCGGCGATATAGACGGTCTTCTGGCGCTCGGAGGCGTCCGAGATCGCCTTGATGTCCGCGGCGTCGTCGATGAGCCAGAGCGTGTGTACCACCCCGCCCTGCCCCGTCGCGGAGAACAGCGGCTCTTTGGCCGTGTTCTTCTTTATGACGGCGTCTATCTCGGGGACCTGCTTGTAGGCGATGATGCCCGGGCCGGTCTGGGCTTTCACGAACTTTATCTGGTTGACGCGGTCGTCCTCTTTGACGGGGCGCGTGAACTCGTGCTTGCGGATGCGGCCGGCGTCGTAGTCGTCCACGCAGGCGCCGAGCATCAGGCCGGTCTGAACGTGTCCGCCCATCTTCAGGCGGTAGGCGTAGAAGCAGGGCTTCTTTTCGCGCACCAGCAGGCCGTCCTTCATCATGCGCTCGAAGTTCTCGGCGGCCTTCTTATAGACCGACTCGTCGTGCACGTCGGTGCCGGGCGGCAGGTCTATCTCGGCTTTGGAGACGTGCAGGAAACTGTTGGGTTTGCCCTTGGCGAGCTCCCTGGCCTCTTCGGAGTCCAGGACGTCGTAGGGCGGGGCGATGATCTCCTGCGCCTTGCCGGGCGCGGGGCGTATGCCGTAGATCGGGGAGAAAAGCGGTAGTTTGGCCATTATTCTATCCTCGGTGTCTTAAAAAGAGGCCCGGGGCCCCCCGCGGGGACCCGGGCCGGGGCGGCAAGGACTATATCTTGTCGCCGTTGACCGCGTGGGTGCGCTTGCCGCAGAGCAGGTAGTCGGCTATCTGCTCCGCCGCCTGCCGCGCCACCGTGACCTGCGCGTCCTTGGTGGAGGCGGCGATATGCGGGGTGCAGATCACCTTCTCCATGCCGAAGAAGATGTGCTTCGTCGCCGGTTCCTCGGCGTAGACGTCCACGGCCAGGCCCGCTATGTGGCCGCTTTCGACCGCCGCCTTCACGTCGGCCTCGACCATGATGCCGCCGCGGGCGCAGTTGATGATGCGCACGCCCTTCTTCATCTTGGCTATCGCGTCCTTGTTGAGCATCCCCTTGGTGTTAGGGTTGATCGTGACGTGGTAGGTGATGAAGTCGGACTTGGCGTAGAGCTCGTCGAGCGTGACCATTTTCACGCCCAGCTCGCGGGCGCGCTCGGTGGTCATGGTCGGGTTGAAGACCAGCACGTGCATCTTGAGCCCCAGCGCGCGGTCGGCGACGACGCCGCCGATATTGCCGCAGCCGACGACGCCCAGCGTCTTGCCGGTGATCTCGACGCCTTCGAACTTGCTCTTCTCCCACTTGCCGGCGTGCGTGGACGCGTGGGCCTGCGGGATGTGGCGCGCCAGGGCGAACATCATCGCGATGGCGTGCTCGCCGGTCGAGACGGTGTTGCCGAACGGCGTGTTCATGACCAGCACTTTCTTCTCGGTGGCGGCCGGGATGTCGATATTGTCGACGCCGGCGCCGGCGCGGGCCACGGCCTTGAGGTTCTTGGCGTTCTCTATGATCTCGCGGGTTATCTTGCTGGCCGAGCGGACGATGATGCCGTCGAAGTCCTTGGCGAACTCCTTGAGCTCCTCGGGCTTCATGCCGGTCTTGACCACGGCCTCTATGCCGCGGTCCTTCAGGGTCTTCTCGCAGAGGGGATCGGCTTTGTCGGCTATAAGTACTTTGCTCATTTCACGGTCTCCTTGGAATATTCTTTGGCTACCTGCTCATAAGCCCAGTCGAGCCAGGGTATGAGGGCCTCGATGTCGGAGGTCTCGATGGTGGCGCCGCCCCAGACGCGGATGCCGGCGGGCGCCTTGCCGTAGGAGTTGATGTCGTAGGCGACGCCTTCCTTGCCCAGCATGCCGGTGATCTTCTTGGCGGCCGCGGCCTTGTCCTCGTCGGACAGCTTGAGGAACCAGTCGGCCTTTATCTTGAAGCAGATCGAGGTGCTGGACCTGGTCTCCTTCTTCTCGGCCAGGAAGTCTATCCAGTCCGACTTCTCCACCCAGCGCTCGAAGGCGGCCAGGTTGGCGGTGGAGCGCTTGATAAGCCCCGGCAGGCCGCCTACGGTCTCGGCCCATTTCAGGGCGTCTATGGCGTCCTCGACGCAGAGCAGCGACGGCGTGTTGATGGTGCTGTATTCCAGCTCGCCGGGTTTGAGCTTCTTCTCGTCCACGAGGCGGAAGATCTTGGGCAGCGGCCAGGCGACCTTGTCGTTCTGCTCCTCCATGCGCTTGACGGCGCGCGGCGAGAGGATGATCACGCCGTGGGCGGCCTCGCCGCCGAGGACCTTCTGCCAGGAGAAGGTTACGACGTCGAGCTTGGCGAAGTCTATGTCCATCGCGAAGACGCCCGAGGTCGCGTCGCAGATCACGATGCCCTCGTGGTCCTTGGGCAGCCAGTTCAGGTTCGGGACCTTCACGCCGGAGGTGGTGCCGTTCCAGGTGAAGACTATGTCGTTCTTCGGGTCGGCCTTGGAGAAGTCGGGCAGCTTGCCGAAGTCGGCCTTGTACTCGTTGACGTTCTTGAGCTTGAGGTACTTCACGGCGTCGGTGATCCAGCCCTTGCTGAAGGCTTCCCAGCCGAAGATGTCCACCGGGCGCGGGCCCAGCAGTGTCCACATCGCCAGTTCGACCGCCCCGGTGTCGGAGCCGGCGACGATGCCTATGCGGTAATCCTGTGGTAAGTTGAGCACCTTCTTCATCCGGTCGGAGACTTCCTGGAGGCGGGCTTTGCCTTCCTTGGAGCGGTGGGAGCGCCCGACCAGGGCGTTCTTCAGGGCTTCTACGGTCCAGCCGGGGCGCTTGGCGCAGGGGCCGGACGAGAAGTTGGGACACTTCGTTTTCACTGTGGGTTTTTCCATGTCTTTCCTCCGTGGGTGCTTTCGTACGAAGCGCGCTCGCGCGCGCGTAAATCTCTATATACAAAATAGAATATTTAAATACCCCTGTCCACACCCCCGGCCGCCCGGGTTGAGAGGCAACGGGCGGGCTCCCCCGGGGACACGCGGCGAGTCACATGAGGAGCAACTGTAATGTCTGACAGGCGGATTTTCACGGGTTCAAGCCCCGCAAAGGCATTTCGCCGCCATCCCGCTGTCCCAATGCTGCCCTCTCCTGACCAT
>Ga0302246_1000311_pt1 | contig 45683 bp, 36 predicted proteins | sample AAG_UR_Trp_MG_FD_193533 | JGI IMG/M metagenome (GOLD analysis project Ga0302246, IMG submission 193533) | Enriched activated sludge microbial communities from anaerobic digester in WTTP, New Holstein, Wisconsin, United States - AAG_UR_Trp | ecosystem: Engineered > Bioreactor > Anaerobic >... | reverse complement strand
GGTCACCTACGAGGCCGACATACAGCTGGGCATCGTCAACTACTCCTCCGCCGATGGACTGGTGCTGCGCCGCCTCATAGCCGACAGGCTCAACTACGACGCGCTCAACCCCACCGAGATGCACAACCTCAAAACGGAGATGGAAGCCGCCCTCGCGAAGAACGGCCTGCCCGTGAAGGCCTCCTTCTACGTGAAGTCCGACGCGCTGCGCCCGACCTTCGCGCTCTACTACGTGACCAGGGGCGACGAGAACGACGACCACGAGAAACAGATGCGCATACTCAAGAAGGGCGAGGATATAGACTACGACCTGCTCGAGAGCGCCGGCGTCAACATAATCCGCAGGGACAATTCCTTCACGATGCTCTACATCGGCAAGGAGCTGGGCTTCAAGTCCAAGGTCGCGACCGACGAAGCCTCCGCCGCGCAGAAGCTCGAGGACTACAAGAAGTTCCTCGCCGAGAACAAGAAGGAGTTCCTGGGGTCCAGGACGCACAAACTGACCGAGCCCTTCACCGTCGGGGAGACGACCTACAACTACCTCCTCAACATGTACTTCTACCAGTAGGACGGGCGTCCGTCCGGGAAAAAGGCCCGCCGGGCGACCGGCGGGCCTTTTCATTTGCCCGGGCGCTCAGGCGCTATTTCAGGCGCCGTATCCTGCCGCCGGCCGGGGCTTTCAGCGGGCCGGCCGCCAGCGCGTCCTCTATGACGCCGCGCACGGTTCTCATCGTGTCCCGGACGTCGCGTCCGGCGGAGAACCCGGCGGCGTGATCCCCGCCGCCGGCGAGGTAGCTGTTGGTGGCGACAAGGAAGTCGTCGCCGTCGTTGATCTCTCGGCCGCCGCGCAGCAGGCGCAGCGACGCGGGGCGCGGCCCGTCGCCCGGGAGGAACTCGACCTCGAAACCGGAGACCTGCATGAAACTGCGGCCGTGTATGATATTGTCGGCCATGATGCGTTCGAGGTCCGAGCCGTAAAGGCGCATCGTGACTATCGTGTTCTCGAACGGAAGCGACTGGTAGAGGTCGCGCAGGCGGACTTCCCCTTTGCGGAGGGGGGCCCTTATCCCCTTGGTATTATGCAGCGCGATATCGGCGCCCGCGGCCTCGCGCGTCAGGTCGCACAGGACATTGCCGAGCGGGGAATCCAGCCAGCCGGGGTCCTGCGGCAGGTCCTCCGCCGCGCGGCCCAGCACGCGGCTCATCCCGCGTTCCACCTCCGCCCTGAAACCGGCTAGCAGCTTCAGGACGGCCGGGTCCTCGCCGGTCTCGTCCGTCCAGAGCGGCACCAGTTCAGCCGTCACGTCCTTCAATTCGCCGGTGGTCCCGTCGAAATCAAGCTCGACCCTGGTCGTATAGGAAAGGCCGTAGCCGCTCTCGCCGAACACCGCGCCGGAGACGGGGTCCCGGTATCCCCGCAGGAGGGCCGTATGATTATGGCCGCCCAGGACCAGGTCGAAACCGGGCGCATCGCGCGCCACGCGCAGCGTGCCGGGAGGCGCTTCGGCGAAGGTCCAGGTGGAGATGTCCAGCCGCCCGAGGCTGAGCCGTTCGTCGAGCCCGAGATGCGTCAGCAGGACGACGGCGGAGGGACTGCTGCGGCGTATCTCCGCCAGCCAGCGGGCGGCCTCGGCCGCCTCGTCGCGGAAATCGAGGGCCGCGACGTTCTGCGGCAGCGTCGAAGTGGCGGTATGACGGCCGGCCAGCCCGAGCACCGCTATCCTTTTGCCGCCGCGCTCCGCCACCGTATACGGTTTCAGGTAAGGGGGGGTCGTTCCCGTTCCCTTGATAAAGACATTGGCGCCGAGCACGGGGAAGGCCGCGCTGGAGGCGATGACCTTGAGGGTCCCTTCGCCGTAATCGTACTCGTGGTTCCCGGGAACGGTCGCGGCGTAGCCCAGCGCGTTCATCAGCTCGACGCTGGCCAGGCCGCGCGTGAGTATTCCCTCGGGCGTGCCCTGGAACATGTCGCCCGAATCCAGGAGCAGCACGGGGTCCTTTTCTTTCCTGATCCGCGCCGACAGGGCGGCGAAACCGCCGATGAGGCGCGAGGGCTGGTCGTTGTCCCATTCGGCCGGCCGGGCGGAATACCAGCCGTGCACGTCGCTGGTATGGTAAACGACCACCTTCTCCGCGGCCGCGTACGACGGCAGCAGGAAGAGGAGCGGCAGGAAGAGGCGCTGTCCTTTCATGCGGCGCTCACAGCCCCAGCTCGGCCGAGACGCCTTTCATGGCCTCCAGGGCGAGCTCCACGAACTGCTCGAGCGTGAGCCCCAGCTTTTCGCATTCCCGTATGGTGTCGCGGTTGACGGAGGCGGCGAAGCGCTTGTCCTTCATCCTCTTTATGACGGAGGACGGCTTCACCGAAGCCACCTTCTTATCGGGGTAGACCATCGCCGTGGCCATTATCAGGCCGGTCACCGTCTCGCCGGCGGCCAGCGCGGTATGGAAAGCGTCGGTGCGCGACCGGCCGGGATGGGCGGCCTCGTTGTGCAGCAGCACGGCCTCCACCAGGTCCTCGGGCAGGCCCTTCTCCCGGAGCAGGCGCGCGGCCTCGTGCGTGTGGCGCAGCATGTCGCCGGCGGTCAGCTCCGCGTCTATATCGTGCAGCAGGCCCGCCAGGGCCCATTTTTCGGGGTCCCGGCCGAGCCGCGCGGCCAGGGCGCGCAGCACGGCCTCCGAGGCCAGGCAATGCTTTATCATGTTCTCGTTCTTCACGTGCTCGCGGAGGAGCGCGAGGGCTTCGTCCCTGTTCATGGTCTCTCCTTGTACCGACGATAAATTATAAAATATATGCGATGAGCGGTCACAGCCCCGACGCGCGGCGGGGAGTCCTCGCGATGACGATGATGGCGTCCTTCGCCACGCCCTTCACGCTGGGCGCCATCAACATAGCCCTGCCCGCCATGGCGGCCGACCTCGGCCTGACCCCGGCGCAGATGGGCTGGGTCTCCCTGTCCTTCCTGCTGGCCGCCTGCGCCCTGCTGATCCCGGCGGGCCGCGCCGCGGACATCTACGGCCGCCGCCGCGTCTTCATCATCGGGTATTACGTCTTCACCGTCGCCTCCGTCCTGTGCGCCCTCTCGGCGACGGGGCCGCTGCTGCTGGCCGCGCGCGTGCTGCAGGGCCTGGGCAGCGCGCTCTTCTTCGGCACCAGCGTCGCCATACTGACGGCGGTGACGCCCAAAGAGAGCCGCGGGCGGGCCCTGGGCTGGGTGGCGGCCTCCGTCTACACCGGCCTGACGGCCGGGCCTTTCCTCGGCGGGCTGCTTTCGGCCGCGCTCGGCTGGCGCGCCGTGTTCTGGGCCAATGTCCCGCTGGGCCTCGTCGTGCTCTTCCTGGCGGCGCGGCTCCGCGCGGAGTGGAAAGGGCCCGAGGGGGAAAAGCTCGATCTGCCGTCGTCCGCCCTTTACGCCGTCTCGATAGTACTGCTGATGCTGGGCTTCTCGGGGGCCCTCAAGGCCCTGTCGGCGCCGCTGGCGGCGGCCGGCGCCGCCGGATTGTGGTATTTCATGAAGCGCGAGGCACGGGCCGCCCACCCCGTCTTCCACTCGGAGCTCCTGTTCGACAACCCCGTCTACGCCTGGTCCTCGTTCACGGCCCTGCTCAATTACTCCGCCAGTTTCGCCGTCGGCTTCATACTGAGCCTCTACCTCCAGTACGCCCGGGGCCTGGGCCCGGTGCAGGCGGGACTGCTGCTGGCCGTGCAGCCGGTCTTCATGGCCGTCTTCTCGCCGCTGGCGGGCCGGCTCTCCGACCGGCGCGACCCGGGAGAACTGGCCTCGGCCGGCATGGGAGTCACCGCCGCCGGCATACTGATGTTCGCGATCGCCGGGCCGTCCACGCCGGTGCCCTACCTGGCGCTGGCCCTGGCCGTGCTGGGTTTCGGCCTGGCGCTCTTTTCCTCGCCCAATACCAACGCGGCGATGAGCGCGGTGGAGCCGCGGCGCTACTCCGTGGCCTACGCCGCGCTGTCCACCATGCGCCTCGCCGGCCAGATGTTCAGCATGGCGCTGGTACTGCTCATTTTCTCGATGGTGCTGGGCAAGACGCGCCTGGGACCCGGCGACGCGGCGGGACTGCTGACCTCCATGCGCCTGGCCGTCGTACTTTTCTCCGCAATGGCCGCGGCCGGGATCTTCACCTCCCTGCGCCGGAAGCGCGCGGCGCCGGCCCGGGCCTGAACCCGGACCCGAGGGGAAGACGAACGGGGGGAGGCGCCGCTAGAATTCGGCGTAGCCGGGAACGCGCGGGTAGGCGGTCACGTCGCGGATATTGGCTATGCCGGTGACCAGCATCATCATCCGCTCGAAACCCAGACCGAAGCCGGAGTGCGGCACGCTGCCGAAGCGGCGCAGGTCCAGGTACCACCAGTAATCCTCTTTCCTTATACCGGCGTCGGACATCTTGCGCTCCAGCACGTCCAGCCGGTTCTCGCGCTCGCTGCCGCCGATGAGCTCGCCTATGCGCGGGACCAGGAGGTCCATGCCGCGCACGGTCTTTTCGTCGTCGTTGAGCTTCATGTAGAAGGCGGCGACGGTCTTCGGTTTGTTGTAGAGGATGACGGGCTTCTTGAAATGTTTTTCGACCAGGAAGCGCTCGTGCTCGGAGGCCAGGTCGACGCCCCAGCCGACCTTGTTCTCGAAGCGGGCGTTCTCGGGCTCGAGTATCTTCACCGCGTCGGTGTAGGCCAGGCGCTCGTAGGAGTTCTCCGTCACGCTGCGCAGGTTGTCCATCAGCGCCGGCTCGACGAACCTGGCGAACAGCTCCAGGTCGGCGGCGCAATGCTCCAGCACGTGGCGCGTGATGCTCTTCACGAAGTCCTCGGCCAGGTCCATGTCGTCGTGCAGGTCGTAGAAGGCCATCTCAGGTTCGACCATCCAGAATTCCGCGGCGTGACGGTAGGTGTTCGAGTTCTCCGCCCGGAAAGTGGGGCCGAAGGTGTAGATCTTGCCCAGAGCGGTCGCGAGCGTCTCGCCCTCCATCTGGCCGGAAACGGTAAGCGCGGTCTTGCGGCCGAAGAGGTCCCTGGAAAAATCTATCTCGCCCTGCGGCGTGCGGGGAAGCTCCGCGGCCTTCGTCAGGTCCAGGCTCGTCACCGAGAACATCTGGCCCGCGCCCTCGCAGTCGGAAGCGGTTATGATCGGGGTGTGCACGTAGAAGAAGCCGTTGCGGCGGAAATAGTCGTGTATGGCGAAGGAGAGTTCGGCGCGGACGCGCAGCATGGCCGCGTACTTGTTGGTGCGCGGGCGCAGATGCGCGACGGTGCGCAGGAACTCGTCGGAGGTCTTCTTCTTCTGTATCGGGTATTTCTCGGCGTCGCAGTCGCCGTAGATCTCGAGCTTCGAGACCTTGAGCTCGTACTTCTGGCCGGCGCCGGGGGAAGCGACCAGGTCTCCCTCGGCCCGCACGGCGGCGCCCACGGTCAGGCGGGGCAGCAGCTCCGCCAGGCCCGGCGCCGACGGCTCGATCAGCAGCTGCAGGCTGGCGCGGCAGGAGCCGTCGTTGAGTTCGGCGAAGGAGAGCGCCTTGGAATCGCGGCGGGTCTTTATCCAGCCCTGGGCGGCCGCGCCCGGGCGGGGGGAATCGGAGGAGAGCAGTTCTTTTACGGTGGGGGTCTTCATCCCGGTCACTTCTTCTTCTTTTGCGGCGGCGGCGGGACCTTGCCCACCGAGACCAGCTCCAGTTCGCAGGTCTTGTCCTCGGCGGAATACTCCTCCAGGATATACCCGGTGCCGGGGGCGTAGTAACGCACGGCCTTGCCCGAATCGCCGCCCGAGAGCTGCGAGACCACCTTCATGCACTTTTCGAACTTGCCGGCCTTTATCGAGACCTTGTCGGAAAGCGAGACTATCTCGTTGGCGTCCGGATGCTCGTCCCACTTGACGCCCTCTCTGGGCGGCAGGGGGAACTCGCGGCGGCCGCCGATTATGACGCCGTCGGCCGTGGTCAGCCACTTGGCGTCGCGGGTGATATTGTACTCGGTGACGTGGGTGTCGCGCAGTTCGAAGGTCATGCGTGCCTGGGCGACGGTCTTGCCGGCTTTTTTGGCCACCTTGAGTATGTCTATGAAGACTTTGGCCACGCCTTCGAACTCGGTGCTCTTATAGCGGTACTCGTAGCGGACGTTCTCTTTGAGGGGGAAATAATCGGCCATAAGGTCTCCTGTGCGCGGCTTTTTTTATCCGCGTATAATTTTACAAATTATGAGGGGAGAAATTACCTGAAAACCGCGGCGCGGCCCGCTTCACGTCCAAAAAAATAGCCCCTTTCGGGGCTAAATTTTTTGGACGTGACAGGGATCGAACCTGCGACCTCTTCCTTGCTCACTCGCGTCCGGCGGCCTGCTGGCCGCCGGCGCCTCGTCCGAGGCTCTTGAAATCTGGTGGACGTGAGGGGGATCGAACCCCTGACCTCCTCGTTGCGAACGAGGCGCTCTCCCAGCTGAGCTACACGCCCGTAATCGGGTACTACCAGTCTATACCGGCCTCTTTGGCCGCGGCCTCCACGCGCTTCTTGGCCTTGAGATGCTCTTTGAAACTGACATTGAACACGTGCTTGCCCTGCCTGTCGGCCACGAAATAGAGCGCGTCTATATTGGCCGGCTTGAGCACGGCTTCCACCGAGGCCTTGCCCGGGCTGCATATCGGTCCCGGCGGAAGGCCCCTGGCGTAATACGTATTGTACGGCGAAGGGGTACGGAGGTCCTTGTAGGAGAGCCTCTTCTTCCAGTAGCCCAGCGCGTACTGCGTGGTCGGGTCGGCTTCCAGCGGCATCCTCCTCTTTATGCGGTTCAGGTACACCGCGGCTATCAGGGGACGTTCGCTGGTCACCACCGCCTCGCGCTCCACGATGGAGGCGATGATCAGGACTTTCTTTTCGTCCAGACCCGGCGGGAACCCTTCAGAGAACAAAGGCCTTATCTGCCTGTCGAATTCAGATTTTAGCAAATTTAGCACGTCCTGCGCAGGCTGCCCCTTCTTGAAACTGTAGGTCGAAGGGAAAAGATAGCCCTCCAGTTCCCGGGCTTTGGCCAGTTTTACGAACTCTTCCCCGGAGGTGACGCCGTTGGCCTCCAGGCGCTCGGCGACCTGCTCCAGGCGCCAGCCTTCGGGGATCACTATCTTCACGTCGGAGATATAGGGCGTGTTGATCAGCCGCCAGAGCACCTCTTCCGACGAGGCGCCGCGGCGGAACGAGTATTCGCCCGGCATTATGCGCTTGTCGGTGCCGGTAAGGCGGACCAGGACCTTGAACCAGGTCGAACTGCGGATGGCGCCCGAGGACTTGAGCTGTTCCGCTATCTGCGAGGCGCCGGAGCCCTCTTTGATGACCACCTCGACCTGGTCTCCCGGCCAGAAAAAGTAAAGGGCCAGGAGCAGCAGGAACGCGGCCGCGGCGGTGAATATTCTCTTTGCCATGTCGTTCTTCAGAGCTCCGCTCTTTTAAGTTCCGAGTACCTGGGACCGGCGGACGAAAGCTCGCTCGAAAAAAGGACCGCCCCGGTCACCGGAAAACTCTTCCCGCGCCACAGGGCTTCGGCGGCCTCCGCGGCCCTCCGGGCGGCCTCGGGAGGGACCGGTCCCCTGAGGCGGGCCAGCGTTAGATGCGGGACGAAAGGCCGGTCCTCGAGGACGAACCCTTCGCGGCGCAGCGCGGCCGAAAATCCCGCGGAGAGCTCCGCCAGGCGCCCGCCGCCGGCGCCGAATCCCATCCAGAATATCCTCGGCCTGTCCGTGGAGGGGAAAAAACCCGCCTCGCCCGGGACCGCCGCGAAAGGCCCGGAGCCGGAAAGCGTTCCCAGGCATCGCCCGGCCGCCTCCGCCCGCTCGGGCGGCACCTCGCCCAGGAAAGCCAGGGTCAGGTGCATCGCGTCCGGGTCCACGGGGCGGGCCGCCGCCCCGAGTTCCGCGCGCGCCGACCGCGCCAGCGCTTCCGGCAGGCCGCGGGGCAGGGCCATCGCCGCGGCCGCGAAAAGCCTCATCGGCTCAGGGGCCCTTCCGCGCGGGCTTCCGCCGCAGCCTGGACGGGCGCTTCTTTTTCTTAGGCGGCCCCTCCAGCTCCGTCCGCTTGATCTCCCCGCGCAGCGCGGCGCGCCGTACGGCGTCGCGCCGCTCCATGGAAAGAGGCTTCCAGCTCTTGCGCAGGGCGCGCACGCGCTCCCTGTTCTTCGCCATCTGGCCGCGGTGCTTCAGCATGCGCGCGAGGCGCACGGCCTTGTGTCGCTTTATCTGGGCCGAGGCGAATATCTCGGTGTCCGGCTCGAGGATATACTCGCCCAGTTCCTTGCCGTCCTTGTCCAGCGGCATGAAAGAGACGCTGCCCTCCTCGAAAACGGCCGCGGCGGTCTCGTTGTTGAAACGGGAGTGCTCCACCGCGAACTCGGTGCCCCTCACGGCGCAGACCGCCGACGGGGTGCGCACCGAGAACTTGCGCTTCTTCATCGCGAACTTCTCGAGTTTGGCGATGATGGTGCCCAGGAGCAGCTTCAGCTCGGAATCCTCTTTCTCCAGGGTCCCGACCTCGAGTTCGGTGTTGCGGGAGACCGCTATCACCCCCTGGTTCTCCAGGTAAACCTCGGCGGAACCGGAGGACCCGGTCTTTATCGAGTCGTCGGGGTCCAGCGGGACCTCGGCCGCGCCCACGGAGGTCCACTCGGCCGCCTCCGAGGACTTGAGGAGTACCTCTCCGGATATCTTTTTCAGGCGGGCGTCCCACTGCGGCGGCTGGCCGGCGGACGCGCCTCCCGACTTCATCATCTCGTCGAGCATCTTCCGGTACTCCTCCGCGTCCTGCGCCCCGCACGGGGCCGCGGCGGCGATGAAAGCGATGAGACAGACCTGGACCAGACGCATTATGCCCCCTTCAGACGACGAGTTTCCTGAATTGGCGCCTGCCCACCTGCAGCACGCATTCCCTGGGGTCGAAAACGATGTCGTCCTTAACGGTCTCGCCGTCGAGGCGGACCGCGCCCTGGGCCAGCATGCGCCGGGCTTCGTTGGTCCCCTTGCAGAGCCCGGAGGCGACGAGCAGGTAGGAGAGGCGCCCGGCCTTTTCCACTTTGTGGGTCTCCATTTCCGACGGCATTTCTTTTTTGGAGAAGACCGTCTCGAAATGCTGGCGCGCGAGGCTGGCCTCGTCCTCGCTGTGGAACCTGGAGACGATGAGCCCGGCCAGGCGCTTCTTGGCCTCCATCGGATGCTGCGCGCGGACCTCCGCCACGCTCTCTTCGGTAAGGAGGCCGTAATAGTCGTACATCAGCTCGTCCGGCACCGACATCATCTTGCCGAACATGTCGTTGGGATGGTCGTTGAAAGCGACGTAGTTGCCGTAGGACTTGGACATCTTCTTCTCGCCGTCGGTGCCGACCAGGAGCGGCACGGTCATGACGACCTGCGGCTCCTGGCCGCAGTTTTTCTGCAGGTCGCGGCCCATCAGGAGGTTGAAGATCTGGTCCTGGCCGCCGATCTCGATGTCGGCCTTCACGGCCACGGAATCGTAGCCCTGGAACACGGGGTAGAGGAGTTCCAGCAGGCTGACCGGGCTGCCGGCCTTCATCCGGGACTTGAAATCCTCGCGCTCCAGCAGGCGGGAGACCGTCACGCTCTTGGCCGTGGTTATCAGCTCGGCCACGCCGTCGGCGGGCGCCGCGGTGAAAGGCTTAAGCCACTCGCTGTTGAAGCGGACCTCGGTCCTGGCCCTGTCGAGGACCTTGAAGGCCTGCGTCGTATAGGTCTCGGCGTTCTTTTTGACCGTATCGTGGTCTATGACGGGGCGGGTGGCGTCGCGGCCGGAGGGATCTCCGACCTGGGCGGTGAAATCGCCGATGATGAGGACGGCCGTGTGCCCCAGGTCCTGGAAACGGCGCAGGAGGCCCAGCACCACGCTGTGGCCCAGGTGCAGGTCGCGGCTGGTGGGGTCCACGCCGAGTTTGACCCTCAGTTTTTTTCCCGAGGAGATCTTCCTGATCAGTTCCTCGTCGCTGACGAGGTCCACGACGCCGCGCTTCAGGACCTGTAGTATGGTGTTGGTGTTCATAGTTCCGCCTTCGGGAACGGTAATTCTATTAATTTTAGCCAGGCTGTTAAAGCGGAAAAACGGGCTCAGCGGAAAGTGTAGGGATCGGCCTCCAGCTCCGCTTCCACGCCCGCCGGCAGGCGCAGGGCCCTGATCCTGTCCCCGGCGGGACCGGGCAAGGCGTCCGGCGGCATCTTCACGACGAAATAAGCCGAGAGTCTCTTCCTGCCCGCGGCCGGCGGGCGCTCGACGGGGCCGAGCGCCTGCGAGCCGGGCCCGCAGGCCTCCTCCAGCCGCGCGTCCATGTCGGCGAGGGCGGCGTCGAGCGCGCGGCGGTCGAAAGAGGAGAAATTGACGCGCAACAGGTAGACGAAGGGGGGATAGGCGAAAGTGCGGCGCGAGACCTCCTCGTCGGCGGCGAAGGCCGCCGGGTCCCACTGGCGCGCTCGCTCGAAGGCGTGGTGACCGGGCTGGCGCGTCTGTATGACCAGCCGGCGCGGCCCCGCCGGGTCCAGGCAGTCGGCCGCGGACACGAACATGCGGAACACCTCTTCCGACGAGCGGAAATCCCCGGGCGAGAGGTCGTAATCCGCGTCGGCGAAGCCCGCCAGCGCCAGCGCCGGGAAATCGTGGCCGCGCAGCGCCAGGCGGGTGCTGACCAGTATGGCGGGGCCGGGACGGGCGAATTCCTCCAGCGCGTCCATGGTCCTGTTGAGCGACGAGCGCACCAGGTCGCCGTCGAAGACGTGCACCGGCACCGAAGGCAGTTCCCTGCGGGCGGCGGCGGCCAGTTTCTGCGTGCCGACGCCCTTGTCCCGGAAGAGGCGTCCGCCGCAGGCGGGGCATACCCCGTCGAAAGGCTCCTTGAGGCCGCAGCCCTTGCAGAGGAAGCGAAGCCCCTCGCCGCCGGGCCCGGGGACCGTCGCCATCGGGATCTCGCAGCGGCGGCAGCGCTTGGTCCAGCCGCACCTGGCGCAGATCTCGCGCAGCGAGACGCCGCGTCGGTTGACCACCAGGAGGGCCTTGCCGCCGGCCGCCACGGCCCCGCGCAGGCCGGCCAGCATGGGCTCGGAGATGACGCCGGGCGTGGCGTTGAGGTCCACCAGCTCCACGCGGGGCGGCGGAGGGTCGGAAAGAAGGGCCGGGCGCTCCAGGAGGCGGAGGGCGCCGGCGGAAGCCCGGGCCCGGCTCTCTACGGAAGGCATGAGGCCGGCGAGAACGGCGCGCGCGCCGCGCAGCTCCGCCAGTTTCAGCAGGACCTCGCGCGCGTGGAAGCGCGGCTCCTGTTCCTCCTGTTTGTAGAGGCCGTCCTCCTCGGAATCCATAAGGGCGAAGGAAAGTTCCCTGAAGGGAAGGAACAAGGCCGAGCGCGTGCCGGCGACGATCCGGAGGGAACCCGAAAAAGCCCCGGTCCAGACCTCGCGCCGCTGTTTCGGCGTCAGCCGGCTGTGCCAGAGCGCGATGGAATCGGGCGGAAGCAGACCGCGCAGTTTCTTTATCAGCGAAGCCGCCAGCGCCAGGTCGGGAAGCAGCAGCAGGGCCTGTCCCCCGGCCGAGGCGCGCGCCAGCACGTGCGCGTAGAAAGACGGCCTCTCCCTCGAGGACAGGCCGGAGAGGAGCGCCGGACCGGGAGGGACGGAAGGGTCCAGGAGCGAATCCGCCAGCGCGTCCAGTCCTTCCGGCGGCGGAGGCGGCAGCGGAGGCGCCGGCGGCGCGGCCGGAGACGGGAGCGGGAAATCCTTGCCGGGCACGGTGAACAGACCGAGGGCCGCTCCCAGCGGGGCGTCCCAGCGGGCGGCCATCCAGCGGCAGAAGGACATCAGGGCGGGGTCCAGCAGGGGAAAAGGGTCCAGGGCCGTCTCGACGGTCTTGAGGCGCGCGAACCCCGAGAGATCGGCGTCCTTCTCCTCCAGGCGGCCGACGACCACGCCCACCCGCCTGCCGGCGCCGAAAGGGGCGAGCACGCGGGTTCCCGGCTCTATGGCCGGGCCGGAAGGTTCCGCGTAGTAGAAAGTACGGCGGAGGGGTACCGGGAAGGCGACGTCGAGTATCATGGGCGGCCCGCCGTGGAGGTCCCGCCGCTCAGGAGGCTTTGCCTTCGAGGAAAGCCTTGAGCATCTTCATGTCGTTCCAGGTATCCAGCTTGAGTTTCGGGTTCCTGAGGAGGGCGGCGGGATGATAGGTCGGCAGGAGCCGTATGTCGGCGTCGCCGCCGAAAAGGGTCCTGGGATAGACGTACCATTTGCCGCGCACTTTGGAGATCCCTTCCTCGATGCCGAGCAGGACCTTGGTGGCGACAGAGCCGAGGGTAACTATGCAGCGCGGCTTTATCAGGGCTATCTGCCGCTCGAGGTAGGGCCGGCAGACGGCTATCTCCTCGGGCGACGGCGGCCTGTCGTTGCCGCGCGACTCCGGGTTGTCCGGGTTGACCATCGGATGGCACTTGACGATGTTGGCGATGTAGACTTCGGAGCGCTTCAGGGCGAGGACGGTGTCGAGTATCTTGTCGAGCAACTGGCCGGAGCGGCCGACGAAAGGCTCGCCCTGGTGGTCCTCCTGGAAGCCGGGACCCTCGCCCACGAACATGACTTCCGCCGAGGGGGAGCCCACGCCGAAAACGGCGTTGATACGATGGCTGCCCAGCGGACAGCGGCGGCAGCTCTTCACCAGGCTCTCCAGCCCGGCCAGGCCCGCGGCGGGACCGTCGTCCTGCGGGGCCGGGCCGGGGACCGGGGCGGAGGAAGAGCGGCCGGGCGCGGGGCGGAACGGGGCGGCGGGAGGAACGGCGGCGCGCGGCGCCCGGACGACCGGCGCCGGAACGGCCGCCGGGCGGGCGGGACCGCCGGGCAGTTCGTGCGGCGAGATATGCAGGTCCTCGTCGAGCCGCCTGATATGGGCGGCGAGGTCCCGGATCAGGGCGGCTTTGTCCGCGGTCGGTGCCGGACGCTCTGCGTCCGGCCGGGCCAGGGCGCGCTTCATCGGGGACTATTCCGCCGCGGGGGCGGTGCGGGGGCGCCTGGGGGCGGCTTCGCGCGCGGCGGCCTCGGCGGCCAGCTTGGCGGCGGCCTCTTCGACCTGCTCGCGGGCGACGCGGCCGTCGACGATGTCGAGCAGGGCCTTATCGATGAGCTGGGCCATAGGGAGGGAGCGGTTCTCTTCCTGGCGCTTTACGACGCGCGCCCATTTCATGGCCACCACCAGGTCCTTGTACTTGGAAGCCCCGTAATCGCAGATCTTCTTCTCCAGGAGCTCGGTCTCGGCGTTCTTTTCAGCGGTCATTTTTTCCTCCGTCGCGGGGAATTAAGTCTCTTCAGGTCTTTTTCGAATCTTTTCACGGCGTCGAGGTTGAGGCGGGCCCGGCGGCATTCGGCGTCGGTTATCCCTATCACGTCCTCCACGGCCCTCTCCAGCGTGTCGTTGTAGACGATGTAGCCGAAGCTGTCGGCTTCCCTGAGCTCCGCCGCGGCCGTGCGCATACGCACGCTGATGCTCTCCGGGGCCTCGCCGCGGCCCGCCAGGCGGCGGCGCAGGGTATCAAGCGAAGGCGGCAGCAGGAACACGGTCACGGCCTCTGGGAAAAGCCTGCGCACGGAACGCGCGCCCTTGACGTCTATGGTCATGACCGGTATGCGGCCGGCGTCCAGCACGTCGCGCACCGACTTGACCGGGGTGCCGTAGAGGTTGCCGTGCACGTTGGCCCACTCCAGCAGCTTCCCGTCCCGCCTGAGGTTGTCGAACTCGCGGGGGGTTACGAAATAGTAATCCTTCCCGTGCTTCTCTCCCGGGCGCGCGGCGCGGGTGGTGCAGGTGATGCTGAAGCCGAAGCGGGGATCGCGCTTGAGCAGCTCGGCCCTGACCGTGGACTTGCCGCCGCCCGAAGGGGAGGAGACCACGAGGGGGAAATAGCGCTGCGTCTTTTTTTTCACCAGGTATTCCCGGTACGGCCGGTATTTAAGGGGCCGGCCGCCATTCAAGGCCGGCCGGCCCCGCTCTTTAGCGCCCGGAGCCTACTTGTTCTTCCGGGGAGCCTTCAGCTGCGCCTGCGCCGCCGACAGTATGGCTATCGGCACGCGGAACGGGGAGCAGCTGACGTAGTTGAGGCCGGACTTGTGGCAGAACTCCACCGAGGCCGGTTCGCCGCCCTGCTCGCCGCAGATGCCGATCTTGAGGTCCTTGCGGGTCCTGCGGCCGCGCTCGACGGTGATCTTGATCAGCTCGCCCACGCCGTCCTGGTCTATCGTCTGGAACGGGTCGACCGGGATTATCTTGTGCTCGACGTACTCCTTGAGGAAGTACCCCGAGTCGTCGCGGGAGTAACCGAACGTCATCTGCGTCAGGTCGTTGGTGCCGAAGGAGAAGAACTCCATGGTCTCGGCCAGCTTGCCGGCCATCAGGCAGGCGCGCGGGATCTCTATCATCGTACCGACCATGTAGTTCACCTTCACGCCGTGCTTCTTGTAGACCTCGGCGTAGACGCGGTGGATGATGGCGGTCTGGTTCTTCACCTCGTTCTCGAGCGAGACGACGGGGATCATGATGTCCGGGTACACCTTGACGCCTTCCTGGATCAGCTCGGCGGCGGCCTCGAGTATGGCGCGGGCCTGGGTCTCGGTGATCTCCGGGTAGGTGACGCCGAGGCGCACGCCGCGGTGGCCCATCATCGGGTTGCTCTCGTGCAGCGAGTTGGCGCGGGCCTGCAGTTCCTCCAGCGAGATGCCCAGCGACTTGCCGAGCTCCTCGAGCTTCTCCTTCTGGGTGGGGACGAACTCGTGGAGCGGCGGGTCCATCAGGCGGATCGTGACGTGCAGGCCTTCCATGACCTTCAGCGTCGCCTTGATGTCGTTCTTCATGAACGGGAAGAGGTCGTTGAGCGCGGCCTTGCGCTCCTCGGCCGTATCCGACATGATCATCTTGCGCAGCTGGAACAGCGCCTGGTCGGAGCCCTTGCCGTAGAACATGTGCTCGATGCGGAAAAGGCCGGTGCCCTCGGCGCCGAACTTGCGGGCGACCATGGAGTCGGCCGGGGTGTCGGCGTTGGTCCAGACCTTCAGGGCGCGGACCTGGTTGCAGAGCCTGAGGAACTCGCCCAGCATCGGCGACTCGCTGGCGTCGATCATCGCGAGCTTGCCCTTGTAGGCGAGGCCCTTGGAGCCGTTGAGGGAGATCCAGTCGCCCTCCTTTATGGTCTCTCCGCCGATGTGGAACTGCTTCGCGCCGTGCTCTATCTCGACGGCGGCGCAGCCGACGACGCAGCACTTGCCCCAGCCGCGGGCGACGAGCGCCGCGTGGGAGGTCATGCCGCCGCGGGCGGTCAGGATGGCCTCGGCGGCCCTCATGCCCTCTACGTCCTCGGGGTTTGTCTCCTCGCGGACGAGGATGACCTTCTTGCCTTCCTTATTCCACTTCACGGCGTCGGCCGCGGTAAAGACCACCTGGCCCACGGCGCCGCCGGGACCGGCGGGAAGGCCCTTGCCGAGAACATGGGCTTTGGCTTCGGCCTTGGGATCGATGATGGGGTGCAGCAGCTCGTCGAGCTGGGCCGGGGTGACGCGGTTGACCGCCTCGTCGCGGCTGATCAGCTTCTCCCTGTACATGTCGAGCGCCATGCGGACGGCGGCCGGGCCGTTGCGCTTGCCCACGCGGCACTGCAGCATCCAGAGGCGGCCGTTCTCGACGGTGAACTCGATGTCGAGCATGTTGCGGTAATGCTTCTCGAGCTTGGCGCGTATCGCGGCCAGCTCCTTGTAGCAGGCGGGCGCGAGCTGCTCCATCGACTTGAGGTGCTTGGACTGCTCGGAGCGGCTGGCCTCGTTGATCGGGTGCGGGGTGCGGATGCCGGCCACGACGTCCTCGCCCTGGGCGTTCTCGAGGAACTCGCCGTAGAAGTAGTTCTCGCCGGTGCCGGGGTTGCGGGTGAAGGCCACGCCGGTGGAGGAGGAGTCTCCCATGTTGCCGAACACCATGCTCTGCACGTTGACGGCGGTGCCCCACTCGGCGGGGATCTTCTCGATCTCGCGGTACTTGACGGCCTTGTTGCCCATCCAGGAGGCGAACACGGCGCCGATGGAGCCCCAGAGCTGGTCCATGTGGTTGTCCGGGAACTCTTTGCCGAGCTGCTCCTTGATCTTGGCCTTGAAGAGCACGGAGAGCTCCTTCAGGTCGTCGGCGGACAGCTCGGTGTCGGACTTGGCGCCGCGCTTCTGCTTCATGTCCTCCATGATGTGCTCGAGCTGCTTGCGGATGCCCTTGTTGTCGGCCACTTCTATGCCGGCGGCCTTCTCCATGACGACGTCGGAGTACATCATGATGAGGCGGCGGTAGGAGTCGTAGACGAAGCGGGGATTATTGGTCAGCTTGACCAGGCCGGGGATCGTGGACTCGGTCAGACCGCAGTTGAGGATGGTCTCCATCATGCCGGGCATGGAACTGCGGGCGCCGGAGCGCACGGAGACGAGCAGCGGATTGGACGGGTCGCCGAACTTCTTGCCGGTCAGTTCCTCGACGCGGGCGAGGTTCTTCTCGACATCGAGCCTGAGCTGCTTGGGGTAGGTCCGCCTGTTGGCCCAGTAGTAGGTGCAGATCTCGGTGGTGATGGTGAAGCCGGGGGGGACGGGGAGCTTCAGGGCCGGGTGGCCGGCCATCTCGGCGAGGTTGGCGCCCTTGCCGCCGAGCAGGTTCTTCATGGATTCTTTTCCGTCGGCTTTGCCGCCGCCGAAAAAGTACACGAGTTTTTTGGAAAGTTTCGCGGGTTTCGCGGTCTTGCTGGGTTTCTTCATAACGGCCGTCTTAGGCATGTTGAGTTTGCTCCTGGATACGCTGGATTGGCCGGTTTGGCCGGCCCGGCCCTTGGGGGACCGTGTCTATATGATACTAAATCCTTATAGCGATGGACAATCGCGGCGCGGGGGGGGTATAATCTGGTCGGGAGAGGAAAATGCGCCTTAAATTCCTGACCATAAACCTGCACAAGGGCTTTTCGCCGCTCAACCGCCGTTTCTCGCTGCCGGCGCTGGGCGAACGCATACGCGCCACCGGCGCGGACGTTATCTTCCTGCAGGAGGCGGTGGGGGAGAACGTGCGGAAGGCGGCGAAATACGCGCACTGGCCCTCCCGTCCTCAGCACGAGTACCTGGCCGGGGCCTCCGGCTTCGACCATGTTTACGGCCGCAACGCCGTCTACGCGGCCGGACATCACGGCAACGCGATCGTCTCGAGGTTCCCGATACTGCTGACCGAAAGGACCGACATCTCCACCAACCGGGTGGAGAAGCGCGGGGCCCTGTACGCGGCGCTGGGATTGCCGGGCGGCCGGACGCTGCACGCGCTCTGCCTGCACCTGGGACTGCTCTGCGTTTCCCGCCGCAAACAGCTCTCGATGATAGCGGACTACCTGGAGAGGCATGTCCCCGCCGGCGAGCCGCTGGTGGTCGCGGGCGACTTCAACGAATGGCGGCGGCGCGAACGGGACGAGCTGGAGGTCCGGCTGGGGATGCGGGACGCGGGCCACGAGCTGCACGGGCGGAAGCTGCGCACTTTTCCCTGCGCCTTCCCCTGCTTCCCGCTGGACAGGATATACCTGCGGGGTTTCCGGGTACTGCGGGCGAAGGTGCTGCACGCCGGGGCCTGGCGCAATCTCTCCGACCACGCCGCCTTCTACGCCGAGGCGGAGACAGTGGAAGCCCTCTGAAAACATCCGCGTAAAAGCGCAGGGGGGCGCGACATTACGTTGTCGCGCCCCCCTTCTACGCTTTATGTATGAACGCTCGTCTATTCGGCCGCGGCCATGCAGAGCATCGGCGCCGCCGCCCTGAATTCCTGCGTACCGGAGAGGTCGGTGCGGAATATTTCCGCGCCGGCCTCAAGCAGGCGGGAGACGGCCTCGGGATGCGGATGCCCGTAATTGTTAGAGCCGACCTCTATGTAGGCCCTCGCGGGACGGACAGCCGCCAGGAAAGGCGAGGTGGAGGAGTACCTGCTGCCGTGATGGCCCACCTTGAGTATGTCGGAACGGAGACCGGCGCCGTACTCCTTCACCAGCCGGGCCTCGACGTCCTCTCCCGCGTCGCCGGTGAAAAGGAGGGAAGCGCCGCCGTATTCGAGCCGCACGACTATCGAGCAGTTGTTGAGGGTCTCGCTGTTCTTGCTCGCGAAAGGCTCGTGGCAGGAACTGAGCACTTTCACTTCCACTCCGGCGGACCAGTCGAGGACTTCGCCGGGAGCGGGATAAACGGTCGTCACGCCCAGTTCCTCCGCCTTCGCCCGGACCGCGTTGTCGCCCGTGGCGGAGGAATTGTCCACGCGGGTGTCGTAGAAGGCGCCCACCGTGTAATTGGCGAAGACGTGCTGCAGTCCCTTGTAATGGTCGGAATGGGGATGGGTCAGCACCACATGGTCTATGGAAGAGATCCCCCGTTCCCTGAGGAACAGCGCCAGCGGTCCGGAAGAGGAAGAGGAGGGGCCCCCGTCTATGAGAGCGTTCTTCCCGTCCGGGAACTCCACGTAGATCGCGTCGCCCTGGCCGACGCTGACGAAATAGACGCTGAGGCCGGGAGCGGGGCGCAGCAGCGTCGCCTCCGGCGGTTCGGCGGCAGGCAGGGGCGCCAGGAAGGCGGCGGCGCCCTCCGCCAGGGAGGCCAGGGAATCGAAGGCCTCCCCGGCGCGCGCCGGGGCGTAAAGAGAGACGGAAAGGAGGAACGCCGCGAATACGGACTTCAGGACGGCTGCGACTTCATTCGACGCTGAACGGGCCATAGTATCCACCTCAGCAAGACTTACAACGCCTGGTATTCCGCGCCGAGTGGTGAATCCGGATTAAGGTCCGGAGGTGGATACTCCCCGGCCTATCCCGGGGATTACACAGCGGCAGATATAACCTATGGACAAAAGACCCCCCGGGCAAGGACCAAAGGGCCTATATGTCCATAGGACCTTAGACCTACTGTCAAGCGCCGGGGCGCCCGGCCGGACGCCGCCCGGGGAGCACGCGCCCGCCGGCGACGTTCCGTTTAGTAGAATATAAGCATGGCCGAAGAAATGACCCCGCCTTTAAGGATAGTCCTGGCCCGTCCGCGAAACCCCGTGAACATCGGGGCGGCGGCGAGAGCCATGGTCAACTTCGGCCTCTCGGACCTGGCGGCCGCCGACCCTCATCCTCCGGTCTGGAAAGAGGCGCTGACCGAGAACCGGGCGGCCGTGGGGGCCGGACACCTGCTGGACAGGGCGGCGGTATGCGGGTCCATCCCGTCCGCGGCGGAGGGCTGCTCCCTGGTCCTTGGCACTTCGGCGCTGAACAGGCGCAGCCCCGACAGGGAAGTAATACCCCTGCCGCTGGCCGCCGAATATATAAGGAAGAACTCCGGCGGCGGACGCACCGCGATAGTCTTCGGACCGGAAAAGCACGGCCTTACGGAGGAGGATCTCTCCCATTGCCGGGCCATCATAGCGGTCCCGACCGCCGACGCGCAGCCCTCCATGAACCTGGGCCACGCCGTGGCCGTGGTCTGCTATGAACTGGCGGGCAGGGCCGGTCCCTCGGAGGGGGGAAGGGCCGCGCGGCCGCCCAGAGCGGAGGCTTCCCCGGGGGAACTGGATTCCACCGCGGCGGAGATCATCGGTTTTATCGAAAGGACCGGAGGCGGGAAGTCGCCGGCCCAGATACGGCGCGCCGTACAGGACCTGGCCGGGGAAAAAGAGGCCCTTTCGCTGCTGCGGCTGCTCGTCCGCAGGGCGTCAGATACTTAGAACGGGGATCCCGGGCCGCGGGGATTACTCCCCGGTCCGGTTCATTTCCCTATTCCCTCCAGCTCCAGCATGAAAGCGTATTCCAGCGCGACCAGTTTGAGCGCCTCGAAGCGTCCCGACTTGCCGCCGTGGCCTACCTCCATGTCGGTCTTCAGCACCAGCGGCTCCGAGTCGTTCTTCAGGGCGCGGAGCTTCGCAGCCCATTTGGCCGGTTCCCAGTACTGTACCTGGGAGTCGTGCAGGCCGGCCGTTATGAACATCGCCGGGTAGGCCTTCTCGGAAACATTGTCGTAGGGGGAATACGAGAGCATGTACTCGTAGTCCTCTTTCACGTTCGGATCCCCCCATTCGTCGTATTCCCCGGTGGTCAGCGGGATGCTGTCGTCGAGCATGGTCGTCACCACGTCCACGAAAGGGACCTCGGCCAGGATGGAGCGGTAAAGGCCGTCCGGCGCCATGTTGGCGACGGCGCCCATCAGCAGGCCTCCGGCCGAGCCGCCCTCCGCGTGCACGCGGCCGCGGGCGGCGTAGCCTGCCTTCACCAGGTAGTCGGTGGCGTCGATGAAGTCGTTGAAGGTGTTGATCTTCCTGCGCTGCCGGCCCTCCTCGTACCAGGCCCGGCCCAGTTCGGAGCCGCCGCGGATATGCGGTATGGCGCAGACGAAGCCCCTGTCGAGCAGCGAAAGCCTGACGGAGCTGAAATACGGATCGGAATTGGAGCCGTAGGAACCGTAGGAATAAATGTGCAGCGGAGCCCCGGAGCCCCGGCGGAAATCCTTCCGGTAGACCAGCGAAACCGGGATCTTCGCCCCGTCCCGGGCGGGAGCCCAGACGCGCTCCGAGACATAATCCTCCGGCCGGAAACCGCCCAGCACCTCCTGGCGCTTGAGAAGTTTCTTTTCCCGCGAGGCCATATCGTAGTCGTAGACGGAATCCGGGGTGGTCAGCGATTCGTAGTTGAAGCGCAGGAGCCCGGAATCGTACTCCCTGTTGACGCCGGCGGAGGCCAGGTAGGCGGGATCGTCGAATTCCAGGTAATGTTCCCCGCCGCCGGAACGGCTCATTACGCGCAGCAGCGGAAGCCCGCCCCGCCGCTCGGAGACCACCAGCCAGCCGCGGAAGGCGTCGATATCCTCGACGAGCGTGTCCTCGCGGTGGGGGAGGAAATCCTTCCACGGACCGGGGCCGCCCGGCAGGTCTTCGGCTTCCGAGACCATGAAATTCCTGGCGTTCCTGTTGTGCAGGACGTAGAACCTGTCGCCCGCGTGCTCCGGCGCGTATTCCAGGCCGCGTTCGCGCGGCAGGAACAGACGCCACTCTCCGGCCGGCGCGGAGGCGTCGAGGTAGCGGTACTCGGTGGTCAGCGTGGCCTGCGAACCGATGAACAGGTATTTGCGGCTGCGCGACTTGGCGACGAAAGCGGTGAAGGTCTCGTCGGGCTCGTTATAGACCTCGGTATCCGCGGCGGAGCCCAGCTCATGCCTGAAGATCCTGTCCCAGCGCAGGGTCTCCGGGTGCTGCTTGGCGTAGAAGAGCGTTTTGCCGTCCTCCGCCCAGACCAGGTTGGGGGTCACGTTCTCCAGGCGGTCCGGCAGGACCTCGCCGGTGCGCAGGTCCTTGAAGCGGACGGTATAGAAACGGCGGCCTTTGGTGTCCGCGGCCCAGGCCATTAGATTGTGGTCCGGGCTCATCACCGGGAAGCGGGCGTCGAAGAAGGCGTGGCCCCGGGCCTCCTTGTTGACGTCGAGAAGTATCTCCTCTTTCCCCGACGGGGAGCCGGCCCGGCGGCAGTAGAGCGGGTATTCGCCGCCTTTTTTGTAGCGGGTGTAATAATAGTAAGGCCCGTCCTTGTACGGCGGGGTGGAATCGTCCTTCTTTATCCTGGACTTCATCTCCGCGAACAGCGAGGAGGAGAATTTCTTCACCGGGGCCAGGACGGCGTCGGCGTAGGCGTTCTCGGCTTTCAGGTATTCCAGCACCTCCGGGGTATCCCGTTCGCGCAGCCAGAAATAATCGTCCGTCCTGACATGGCCGTGCTTCTCGAGACGGTGGGGGACCTTGGCGGCCTTGGGAGGGACCGGCCGCTCTCCCCCGGCATGCGCGACGCCCGCCGCGAAAACTCCCGCGAAGACCAGCACCCAGTCAAGGTTGTTCATTGAAATCCCCCGATATTATTCTTTTGAGCCTGGCCTGCGCCGGCGTGTCCGGCTTCATGACGCCCCAGGCCAGTATCAGGGCGGTAGCGAGTATGAGCAGCACGAGCGCCGCCGCGGGGATCCCCGGCATGTGCAGGGCGGGCGGAATGCTGAGATAGAGCAGGACGGTTATCAGGCCGCGCGGGGCGATATAGGCCAGCGAATGCGCCGCCCCGCCCGCGGCGCGGCGGAGGGGCAGCCAGCGCCCCAGGTAGATGAACCCCAGCACCGGCAGGGCGACGCGGAAAGCGTCCGGGGCGAAGAGCTCGCGGAGGTCCGTGGAGTAGCCGAGCAGCAGGAAGAAGAAGGTCTTTATTACGAAAGTGGTCTCGCGCACTATCCCGCCGAACTGGTCCATCTCCTCGCGCAGCCGGTCCACGTCGAAGTAGAAGCGCAGGTTGCCGCGGACGAACTTGCCTATATTATTGGCGAAAAGCCCGAAGACCAGGACCAGCACGAGCGGGGAGAAGTGCATCATCTTGGCCAGCGCGTAGACCAGCAGCAGCACGGAAAAGACCGGCAGGTACTTTATCTTGTGGTCTATCCGCTCTATGAGGGCCGCCAGCGCCAGCGAAAAGACCAGCGACAGCAGGATGGTCGTGATTATCTCGAAACCGAAGGAGAAATACGCCCCGAAGCCGAAGGTCTCGTTGAGCACCAGGAAGTTGAAGACGAGTATGCCCAGGATGTCCGAGAAGGAGCTTTCGTAGACGATGAACTCCTTCCTGTCCGCCGGGAGATGGCTCACTCCCGGTATGGCTATGGCGCTGCTCATGACGGCCAGGGGCAGGGCGTTGACCAGGCAGAGGCGCAGCCCGGCGGAAGGGAACAGCAGTTTATAGAAGGCCGCGATGAGCCCCAGCGTGGCCAGGAGGGAGAAAAAAGCGCTGAAGAGGCTGTTGCGTATCACCTCCACCTTGTCCCGCCCGAGCTCCAGGTCCAGCCCGGCCTCCAGGACTATGAGTATCAGGCCGAGCGTGCCCAGCGGGGGGAGTATGACGCCGAGATAAGGGATATGCCAGCCGGCGCGGTCCATCAGGACCCGCACGACTATACCGGAGAGTATCAGGAAGACCAGCTGCGGCACGCGGGTCCTGGACGAGAAAAAATCGAAAAGGTAGGAGACCAGGATCACGGAACTTATGGTTATCAGTATTATATCCGCCGACATCGGGGGCTCCTCGCGCGTCCGTATCATTATACAAGTATTGTGGTTTTCCTTGCGCCGGCCCGGCTAAGTATTTATAATCTACCCGCGGGAGATCTATCCGCTGGAACGCCTGGAGGACGATATGTGGACTTCCTCTGATCTCGAGAACCTCGTCAGGGAGAAGCTCGGCGATTATCTTTTCGTGCTGGTCTCCAACCGCCAGCCTTACGTGCACAAGTACCAGAAAGGCAGGGTCATCTGCCAGCGCGGGGCCGGCGGCGTGGTCACCGCCCTGGACCCGGTCATGCGCGCCTCGCGCGGCCTCTGGATAGCCTACGGCAACGGCGACGCCGACCGCAGGGTCACCGACGCGGCCGGGAAGATAGGCGTGCCGCCGGAAAAGCCCGCCTACACGCTCAAGCGGATATGGCTCGACAAGGCCGAGGAGGAAGGCTACTACAACGGGTATTCCAACGACACCCTCTGGCCGCTCTCCCACCTCACCTTCAAGCGCCCCACCTTCCGCAAGCAGGACTGGGAATACTACAAGTCCGTCAACATGAAGTTCGCGAAAGCGATAGCCGACGAGCTCGGAGGCCGCAAAGCCTTCGTCTGGATACAGGACTACCATCTCTGCCTGCTCCCCGCCATGCTCAAGGAACTGTGCGGGCCGCAGGTCATAACCGCGCATTTCTGGCACATTCCCTGGCCCAGCCACGAGATCTTCCGGATCTGCCCCGACAAGAAGGAGCTCCTGGAGGGACTGCTGGCCAACGACCTGCTGGGCTTCCACATCCGCCTGCACTGCAACAACTTCCTCGAGGCCGTGGACAGGGAACTGGAGAGCAAGATAGACCGCGAACGCTTCTCCGTGGTCAAGGGCGGCCACGAAACGCTGGTCAGACCTTACCCGATAAGCGTGGATTTCGCCGCGATAAGCGCCGACGCCGCGTCCCCGGCGGTGGAAGAGACCATGCGGTCGCTGAAAGAGGAGTTCCGCCTCGAAGGCCAGAAACTGATCCTGGGCATAGACCGCATAGACTACACCAAGGGCATACCGGAACGCCTTCTGGCGCTGGACATGCTGCTCGACGGACATCCCGAACTGAAAGAGAAGATCACCTTCCTGCAGATAGGCGAGATAAGCCGCATACACGTACAGAAATACAAGGACATAAACGACGAGATAAACGCCATAGTGGAGCGCATCAACTGGAAGCACTCCACCGAGAACTGGACCCCGGTCGTGCTGACGCGGCGCCACGTCTCCTACGAGGAGATACTGGCCCTTTACCGGCTCTCTTCGGTCTGCATGGTGACCTCGCTGCACGACGGCATGAACCTGGTGGCCAAGGAGTTCGTTTCCGCCAAGATAGACGGCACCGGCGTGCTGATACTCAGCAATTTCACGGGCGCCGCCCGCGAACTGACCGACGCGCTGGCGGTCAATCCCTACGACCGCGACCAATGCGCCGGGGAGCTGCGCAAGGCCCTGGAAATGCCGGACGAGGAAGTTTCTCGCCGCATGCACAAAATGCGCGAAACGGTGGGAAGCAGCAACATCTATCACTGGGCCGCCAAGATCATCTCGGACCTGCTCAAGTTCGACTTCAGGGAGTGAGGATGCACCTCGGAATGGCGGCCGGGAGGCCCCGATGAAGCGCATAGTGCGCGAACTTTTCTCCCGCGCGGGCGCGGCCCGCGGCCCGGGGCGTCTCTGTCTGATGCTGGATTTCGACGGCACCCTCTCGGAGATGGCGCCGACGCCGGAGGCGGCGCGCTTCTACCCTCCCGCCAGGCGCGCCCTGCTGCGCCTCTCCCGCCTGCCCGGGGTCACCGTGGCCCTGGTCAGCGGCAGGGACGTCTCCGACCTGCGCCGCAAGGCCGGCCTGACCCGGGCGGTCTACTGCGGCAATCACGGCCTCGAACTGCCCGGCTTCCGCCTGCCGGCGCCGGTGGAGGCGTCCAAGCGCGCTTTCCGCCGCTCCTGCCGGCCGGCGCTGCGGCTGCTCCGCGGGATAAAGGACCGGTACCCCGGCGCCTGGATACAGGCGAAGCGCTTCTCCGTGACCCTGCATTACAGGGCGCTCCCGGACCGGGCGGCGGCCGCCATGGCCGCGGAACTGCGGAAAGCGGCCCGCGCGTTCTCCCGCATGCCCGGCCTGCGCGCGGTGGAAGGGAAAAAGGTCCTGGAGCTCCGGCCGCGGGCCGCTTTCCACAAGGGAGCCGCCTGCCTGCTCCTGCTCGCCCGCAGAGGGGGCGCGGGATTCTACATGGGCGACGATGTCACGGACGAGGACGCTTTCAGGGCGCTGCGCGGCAGGGCCGTGACCGTTTTCGTCGGGCCGCGCGGCAGGCCTACCGCGGCGGCGGCGAGGGTCCCGGACCACCGCGCCGCCGCGGCGCTGCTGGAACGGATACTCGAGGCCGCAGGGGAGGAGGAATGAAGGAAGCGCGCGGGGCGACGGCGCCTTTCAGGTTCTATACCCGCCTGCAGATGACCGAACTGACGGGCCGCAGGGCCTCCAACCTGCAGGAGCTGACCGACACGATCCGCGGCGTCAGCGGTTCGTCCATATACCACCACACGCACCGGTTCCTGCAGCAGCACCAGTCCCTTTCGCCCGAACCGCCCAACGACTTCGCGTACTGGATAGCGGGAGAACTGGGCGAGGAGACGCTGGCCGAACGGCTCTACAGCCTCGACATCATGCGTTTCGACTCGATACGGGCCCTGCGCGAGGCGATCGTGGCCACCATCGAGGGCTACGTGAGGACCAATCCGCTGGCCTCGCTGAAATTCGCCGCGGAAGGGGGGGAGTTCCATTTCCTCAAATCCGTAAGCTTCATCATGCCGACCAGGTACGAGGCCAGCGACCTGCGGGAGTTCGCGGACATCCTCTCCAGGATCACGGTCGACTCGATCTATTACCACGTCTTCGAATCCCGCCTGCGCCTGGAGAAAGGCAAGAACGATTTCTCTAAATGGTTCGAAGATTGCCTCGGCGACCGCGAACTGGCCGCGCTGGTGGAAAGGCTGGACCCCTACACCCAGACCCTCGAGGACCTGCGCCGCAACCTGCTGCGCGGCATAGAAAGGAGCCTCTGATGCCCCTCATCGAAGACTACGCGCCGATCGTCGGGCAGAACGTCATAGACGACATCAGGCTGCTCTCGGAACGCCTCAGAGGCAGGACCGTGAAGAACGTCAATTCCACCGCCGTAGGGGGCGGGGTGGCCGAGATCCTCAACCGGATGGTGCCGCTGCTCAGGCAGATGGGGATAGAGGCCTCCTGGGACGTCATCAAGGGAGGCGACGCCTTCTTCGCCGTGACCAAGAAGATACACAACGCCCTGCACGGCGGCGCGGAAACGCTGACCGCGCAGGACAAGGAGATCTTCATGGAGACCAGCCGCGCCAACATCGAGGCCGTGGACACCGGCGCGGAGATAATGTTCATACACGACCCCCAGCCGATGGGGCTGGTCGCGAAGAAGCGGGACAACAAATGGATCTGGCGCTGCCATGTCGACGTTTCCAGGCCCGAGCCCGGCACCTGGGACTTCCTGATGGGCTTCATCGGCGGCTACGACGCCTCGGTATTCTCGGCCCCGCAGTTCTCGCGCGAGCTGCCGCTGCGCCAGTTCCAGATAACGCCCTCCATAGACCCTCTCAGCGACAAGAACCGCGACCTGGAGCCGGAGCGCATAGCCTCCGTCATGGAGAAATACTCCATACCCCGCGATAAGCCGATAGTGACGCAGATCTCCCGTTTCGACCGTCTGAAGGACCCGCTCGGCGTGATAGAGGCCTGGCGCCTGGTGAAGAAGTACGTCGACTGCCGCCTGGTCCTGGCCGGCGGCGGGGCCGCCGACGACCCGGAGGGCATGCAGGTCTACGCCGAGGTCATGGAAAGGGCCAAAGGGGACCCCGATCTCCACGTGCTGCTGATGAAGCAGGACGATCTGGAGGTCAACGCGCTGCAGCGGGGCTCCGACATAATTATCCAGAAATCCCTGAAGGAAGGTTTCGGACTCACGGTCTCGGAGGCCCTCTGGAAAGGCAAGCCGGTGGTGGCTTCCGCCGTAGGGGGGATACCGCTCCAGGTCACCCACAAGCACTCCGGGCTCCTGTGCCGGTCGGTGGAAGGGGCGGCTTTCGCGCTGAAGCAGTTGCTCAACAGCCCCGACTACGCGCGGACGCTGGGCGCCAACGGCAGGGAACATGTCCGCCGCAATTTCCTGCTCACCCGCCATCTGAAGGACTACATGCTGCTCTTCCTCGCCCTCTACCACGGCGAGGACCTGGTGAACATATGAGGGCGGAAGCGGAACTCCTCTGCACCGGGTCCGAACTCGTCTCGTCCAGGGTCAGCCTGTACTCCCCGCTGTTCGCGGCCAGGCTGCGCGGACTGGGCGTAAAACTGCGGGCCGAACGCTCCCTGCGCGACGACAGGGGCCTCATCGCCCGTTCCATCCGCGAGGCGATGGCCTCCTGCCCGCTGGTGATAACCTGCGGAGGGCTGGGCCCCACTTTCGACGACCTTACCAGGCAGGCCGCGGCCGCCGCGCTGGGACTGCGCCTGCGCGTTTCCGCCGATTGCGAGGCCGAACTGCGCCGCCGGTACTCGCTGGAGAAGCTGCCGCCCAACATGGCGGACCAGGCGCTCATACTGGAAGGGGCCCGCGTCCTGCCGAACCGCAACGGCACGGCCTTCGGACAGGTGATAAAGCGGGGAGGCCGCATGCTGGTACTGCTGCCGGGGCCGCTGCGGGAATGGGAGCCGATGTTCGGCGACGGCCTGGCGGAGGAGATCTCGTCCTTTTTCGGCGTAAAGCCCGGCACCGTGCTCTCCGCCCGCCTTAAAGCCGCGGGGCTGCGCGAGGTGCAGGCCGAAAAGCTGCTGAAGCCCGTGCTGCGGCGCTTCCGCGGCGCCGACTTCACGATACTCGCCGGCGCCGACGAGATCGAGTTCGCGTTCACGGTGTCGGGCCGCACCCCGGCGCTGGCGGCCCGCAGGCTCGCCGCCGTGAAAAAAGCCGCGCGGCGGGCGCTGGGCGGCGCCGTCTACTCGGAGACCGGCGAGAGCAGGCAGCAGGCGCTGGGCCGTCTCCTGCGCGCCAGGGGAGCGACGCTCGCCCTCGCGGAGTCGTGCACGGGGGGACTGGCCTCCAAGCTGATGACCGACGAGGCGGGGAGTTCCGATATCTTCCTCGGCGGCGTGACCGCCTATTCGAACGCCTCCAAGACGAGGCTGCTCGGGGTCGGCCCCGCGCTGCTCGGGCGCAGCGGGGCCGTTTCCGCGGAATGCGCGGCCGCGATGGCCAGGGGCGCGCGGCGGGTCTTCGGCTCCGATTACGCGGGGGCCGTTACGGGCATAGCGGGCCCCGCGGGGGGAACGCCGGAGAAGCCCGCCGGGACGGTCTTCTTCGGAATAGCCGGTCCGCGCGGGACCTCGTCCCACGGGGCGCTTTTCAGGGGGACCCGCGAACATATAAGGCTCTGTTCGGCCAACCGGCTTTTAGACCTGCTCTCAAAAATAATAGAATAGGGCGCTTCCCGAAAAGACTTCGCCCAAGGAGACCCAGATGAAATTCAGCCCCAGCGCCATCCTGCTTCCCGCCGCCTTCCTGGCGGCCGCCTGCGGCAACGCGCCGGAACCGGCGCAACCCCTTGAAAAAGTCGCCGAGACGAGCGTGGAAGCCTCCCCTGTTCCCGCCGGCTACGCCAAGGGCCCCACCTATTTCAACCTCCCCGACCATAAGGGAGGGCGGCTCGACCTTGCGGCCTACGCCGGCAAGCCCGTAATGCTCATGTTCTTCACCGAAACCTGCCCCTACTGCCGCAAGGCCGCGCCCTTCGTCCAGAAGCTTCACCAGGAATACGCCGGGAAGGGACTCGCCGTAATGGCAGCGGCCCAGGAGCGCGAGGCCGCCCCGGCCGGGAGGTTCGTAAAGGATTTCGGCATCACCTTCCCGATAGCGTACGACGCGGCCCCCGTGGCGCGAGCTTATCAGACCCGCGGCGTCCCGTACCTCTTCCTGCTCGACAGGGAACACAAGGTCCACAACCTCTGGGCGGGCTACGACCCGTCTTTCGACGCCGAGATACGCAAGTCGGTGGACGAAGTGCTGAACGCGAAGTAGCGCGGGACCCGGGAGCGACCCCCTGATGTCAGTTACGATAAAAAAGGGCAGCATACTGGTCCACCGCGTCTACGACGTGGCCGGCGAGATAGACCTCGCGGCGGCCGAAAAGCTCCTCTCGGCCGGAACGACCAGCTCGAGATTCAGCCTGCGTACGGACACCAGGCGCGCCATCATAATCAAGGAGGCGCCTCTGCAGGTGCCGCTGGGCCGCGAGACCCTGCGCGTCAACGGAGGCCTGGAAGCCGAGATCAACGCCAAGCTCTGGAATTACGGCGTCATCTCCGTCACCCTCGAACTGCCCATGCCGGCCGGGATCCGCTGGGAGGAACTGGTCGCGCTGGCGGACGCGCTCGAGGAATCCGACGAACCGGACGCGCTGGCCCTGAAGCACAGGGACGCGCTCAAGTCCCGCGTAGGGACGGCCCTGAAACAGGCCTCGGACTGGGGGACCGCCGAGGATTACATCACCTACATAATAAACGAGGCCGACGGCGTCTCGGGCCCGCTGGACCTGCTGGAGAAAGCCGACGTCCCTTCGCTGCTGCTGGCCGAGAACAGGGAGCGGCTCTCGCGCAATTCCGAGAACTTCATAATGGAGAACGTCCTGCAGTACGGGGAAGGGGACCTGGCGGTCATAGACTGGAACTCGGCCCTGCTCGTGGAACCCGGGGACCAGCGCGACGTGGCCGACGTCATCGAGTTCTCGCTCAGCCACCTGCTGGAGTTCCGCTACTACGACGACAAGCTCAGCGCCAAACTGGACCTGCTCTACGACGCCATAGAGGGCAAGCGGGAGAACACCTGGAACTTCTTCCGCAACTTCTACGCCGACATCGCCGAGGAGGCCAGCCGGCAGTACATGGAGTTCTCGGAGTTCCTCGAACGCATAGAGAACTCGCTCAAGACCGTCGGCGACCCCTACCTCGCGACGGTGTTCAGGGCTTCCGCCCACCAGTTCCGCTTCGACGACTGGCGCAAGAACATCTCCCGCAAGATGGACAACCTGGCGCAGATAACCCAGATGCTGCAGATAGAAGTGAACTCCAGGCGGGGGCACCTGCTGGAGACCATCATAATCCTGCTGATAGCGCTGGAGATAATCCCCGTCTTCTACGACGCCTTCAGGTAAAGCGCGTCAGTTCCCGAAAGCTTCCGGAAGCAGGCTCCTGGCCGCGGCCAGGAAGGCGCTCTTGTCGCGCACCGGGGGACCGCCGCCGGAACGGTGCTTTATCGCCAGGAAATTGACGTACCGGCCGTTGGCGCGGACACGAAAATCCAGGTGGGGGCCGCTCGAAAGGCCGGAGGAACCGACGTAGGCTATGACATCGCCCTGCTTCACCCGTTTGCCGCGCTTCAGGCCCCGGGCGTAGCGGCTCAGGTGTCCGTAGGTCGTCACGTAGCCCAGAGCGTGGCGAACCTCGACGTAGCGCCCGTAGCCGCCCTTCCAGCCGACGAAGGCCACGACCCCGTCGGCCACCGAAGAGACCGGCGTACCCGCCGGGGCCGCGTAGTCGATACCGAGGTGCGGCCTGACTATCTTAAGTATCGGATGGCGGCGGGCCTTGCTGAAATACGAAGAGATCCGGCGGTATTGCAGCGGAGCGCGCAGGAAAAGGCTGCGCAGCGACTCTCCCTTCTCATCGTAGTAGCCGTCCCCGTGCCGGAAAGCGAACTTGCGCCCGGTCTCCTTCCCGTCGTAGACCCCCGCCAGGATCTTCCTGCCGGCGCTGCGCCCGTTCTCGGCCGTGCGCTGTTCGTAGACGAGCTCGTAGGAGTCTCCCTCCCGGACTTCGGTCAGGAAGTCCACGGACCAGGAGAAGATGTCGGCGAAATCCAGTATGGTCCCGTCCGGCACGCCCGAGGTGCTCATCGACTCCCAGAGCGAGGAGGAGATCGAGCCCTTCACGCGCAGCGTCTCCTCCGTTACGGAAAGGGACGAGACGGAAAGCTCGTACCCCTTTTCCGAGGGCCTGACCACGTAGCGGGAAAGCCCTTTCAGGACATAGGCGTTGACCAGGGCGCCGGAAGTGGAGAGGACCACCCCGTACTCGTCGGAGGGGGAAAGCCTGCGCAGGTTCAGCTTTTTCCGCAGGGCGGCCGAGATCCCGGCGGTCTCCGCCGGCGGCAGGCCGGCCGCCGACATGTGGGATGAAAGCATCCCGGTGACGGGGCCGCTGGAGATGACGAAGAGCGGAGGCGAAGGGCGGAAGATGGCCCCTCTCCCGGCGATGAAGAGCCCCGCCAGGACGACGGCGGCCGCGGCGATGGCGAAGACCGCCGCGGTCCTCTCCCCGCGCGCCGCCCGCGCGGCGGTCCGGCGCATGCGTTTCCAGATCCCTCTCATCAGCAGTAGAGGTACTCGTCCACGAGCTTGCGGATCTCCTCTTCCTTGCCGAAGAGGCGCTCGCTGAGATTGCGGTCGTCGAAGGCCCGGAGGCGGGCGGCTATGCCGTCTATGGACTGCGCGGTGAAGATCCCGCGCTCCTCGAAAGCCGCCCGGGACTTCTCCAGGCATTCGGCCGACTCGCTGCAGGAGGCGGGGAGCTTGGGCAGCTTTTCCAGCAGCGAGGCGTGGGCCTTGTCGTGGATGTTCTTGTCCACGAAGAACTTCTCGGCGTACTCCAGCGCGTCCTTCCGCTCGAAACCGCGGCGGGCCGCGACGCAGAGCCCGGCCATCAGGAAGTGAAGGCTGGCGGAGCCGTCGGCGGAACGAAACTCCACCGTCTGAGAGGGTTCCAGCCGGGGGGCTTCGCAGCCGGGGTTGGCGTCCCTGACCATCCCGGCCGCGTCGCTCCAGCCCAGCGGTATGCGGACCAGCGCCGAGCGGTTGCGGTAGGCCCAGCAGACGGTGGTGGGCGCCTCCTGGTGCGGCACCAGCCGGAGGTAGGAAGTGGGGACGGTGTTGCCGAAGGCGGTCATGGGGGCCGCCAGTTCCATTAAGCCGGCTATCAGCTTGCGGGCGGGGACCGAAAGCCCTCCTTTCTCCTGCATCGCGTTCTTCCCGTTCTTCAGCAGGCAGGTGTGCACGTGCATGCCGGAGCCGGCGTGGCCGATGGAGATCTTCGGGGCGAAGGAGATCGTGACGCCGTACTTGTGGCCGATGGCGGAGAGCATCCACTTCGACATGGCCAGCTGCTCGGCGGCTTCGGAGGCCGGCACCGGAAGGAACTCTATCTCCTGCTGCGCCATCTCGGAATCCGCGCCGCGTATCAGGCCCACTTCGGAATGCCCGTACTTGATGCGGCCGCCCGCCTCGGCGATCGCCGCCATGGCCTCGGTCCGCAGGCCCTCCCACTTGGCGAAGGGATGGGCCTCGTGATAGCCCCTCTGGGCGGCGGCGGGGTAGAGCATGTCCTTCTGGGCGATGACGTAGTATTCGAGTTCGCCCAGCGCGTGGAACTCGTAGCCGGTGACCCTGGTGAATTCCGCCTCGGCCCGGCGCAGCACCTCGGCCGGAGAACCCGCGAAGGGACGGCCGTCGCCGGTATAGAAGGAGCACATGATGTCCAGCGCCGGGATAGCGGAGAAGGGGTTGACGAAGGCGGTGCGGTAACGCGGCACGACGTAGAGGTCGCTGGAGCCCGGGTCTATCATGCCCTTGAAAAGGCTGGAGCCGTCCACGCGCTCCCCGGCGGAGAGTATGCGGTCCAGGTAGGCCTCGTCGCTGACCATGAAGTTGAGCGTCTTGAGCCGGCCGTCGCCGGCGACATAGCGGAAATTGACCAGTTTCACCCCGTTCGCCTTGACGTAACGGATTATGTCCTTCCTGGTGAAATCCCTGGGTTCCTTGTCGAGGAAAGCCGCTATCCTGCTGGAGTATATTTTACGGGCGGGGGGCATTTTCCGTCCTCCTTTAAAAATCGCCGGCTTTAAATCTTACAAACTTTTGGCGCGGGGTAGAACCCCGTCCTTATTTTGTATCATGGGCGGGACATGGCCCGCACCGATACGCTGGACGCTCTGGAAAGGACGATCGACGGTCTGATGAAGGCCGGCAGGCCGGGGGACGCGGTACGGCTGGCTTCCGCGGCCGCGCTGAAAGTTCCCTCCAGTCACCGCGCGGCGCAGATCCTGGAAAAAACGCTGAGCCGGGGCGGGGACCGTAAGACCGCGGAAAGGGTCTACGCCGGCCTCCTCTCCGCCGGCGGGGCGGGCTCCGAGCATTACTACAATCTCGCCATGTTCCGTAAGCGGGACGGGGACCAGGATGGGATGCGCGCCGCTTTCGAGGACCTTTTAGCCGCCGCCGGGGGCGCTCCGACCGTGCACTCCTACATCGCCCTCTGCTCGCTCGACCGTTACGCCGAAGCCTTCGCCGCCGCGGAGCGGATAAGCGAGGCTCCGCCGTCCGGAGAGCCGCTGCTCTCCCGGCTCTGGAACCCGTGGGGGGACCGCTCCACCATCCTCCCGGCGGACTTCATACCCGGGCGCCTGAGAGCCCTGCGCAGGGCGCCGCTCCCTCCGGAACTGGAGATCTACAGGTCCTTCCTGGCAGGAGCCATCCGCCTCTACGCCGGTAAGCCGGAGAAGGCCCTGCGGGAGTTCGGGAAGACGCGGCCGGCCCCGGCCGGCCGCCGGGGCTGGATGCGCTTCCCGGAAGGCTGGGCCGCGCTGCGCCTACGGCTTTTCGCCAGGGCCCGCGCGGCCTTCTCGGCGGCGGCCGCCTCGCCTCTCTCCAGGATACAGTCGCTGTGCAGGCTGGCCGAGGTCGAGCTCTGCTCCGGGCGGCGGGCCGCGGGTTTCGCTCTTTTCGACAGGGCGCTGCGCGAGGCTCATTTCAGCCACCTGCCGGGGCTGCGCGCCTGGAAAGGCCAGATGCTCCTTTTCACCGGCCGTTACGCGGAAGCGGAAAAGCTGCTCGCCGAAGCGGGACGCGCGAGCGACGACGCGGCCTGGTGCTGGCGCGGCGCGGCGCTGGCGCGCCTGGGCAGGCTGAGGGAAGCGCTCTCGGAGCTCGACAAGGCCGTCAGCCTTTTCCCGACGGACCTGGAGGCCCTGGTCTGGCGCGGGGAAGTGCTGCGCCTGCTGGGGCGTTACCGCGACTGCGCCGCGGACCAGTCGGCCGTGCTGCGGAAAAGGCCGGGCTACCCCTGGGCCCTGGTGAACAGGGGACTTTGCAGGCTCGCTCTGGGCGACGGCGCCGGGGCCGTGAAGGACTACTGCGCCCTCGACGCGGAAATGCGGGGCTTCCTGGAGCGGGTCGTGAAGAAAAAGGACGGGGAATGCGGCCCGGAACGCACCGGAAGGATGCTGGGTGAAGCCTGCCGCCTCGCCCTGGGCGACCGCCGCGACGACCTCTATTTCCGCGGCGTCTGGATGCGCGCACCGGGAAAAGGGATTGGACCGGAATCTAAATTGTATAATCGTTGCGATGCCGGCACGGGCGTCAAAAAAGGTGGACAAGGGCGGAAGAAGTCTTTATGAAAAGAACCATCATCGCGGGTGCGCTGGCCATGACGTTTTTTCCCGGCGTGGCGAAGGCTGAGAGCGAAATACATTTCTCCAATGAGTTGTCCGCGACCCACAACTCGATCAGCGGGCCGGGGAAGAAAAACTCCTCGCTGACCGGAGGCCTCAATTTCCTCGACACGCTCAGCGCCTACGGCAGCGGTTCAACGGAGAAAGGCTGGGAGTACAGCTACAACACGGGGATCAAGGCGACGGACGATCCGCGCATGGACGCAAAAAAAGTCTCGCTGACCAGCCTCCAGGGCCGTCTTACCGACAAGACCCACACGCTCTCCGCGGGCGACGTATTCGAGTCATTTTCACAGTACTCGCTGGCCTCTTCGCTCAAGGGCGGCGCCTACAAGTTCCTGAAGGACGGCTCGGGACTGCCGGAACTGACGGCGGTCTTCGGCTGGGCCTACCCGCGCTGGGACAGTCTCTGGCGGGACCCGGACACCCGGACGGTCAAGCGTCAGGTCTGGGGCTCCAGGCTAAAGAAAGACCTCCTTACAGACCTCAGCGCCGGGATAAGCATGGTGGGGGTGAAGGACACCGACAGACAGTCGGCCGGCGACAGCAAATATGACGGCTCCAACCTGACGCTCGACCTCGCCTACGATCCGATACCGGGACTGACCATCACCGGCGAGCATTCGCGCTCCGACTACGACGAAAGGACCGGCGGGACTTCGGACAAGGGCACGGCTACCCGGGTAGAGGCCGTCGGCGACACCGACCCCAGCCGGGTCTCGATGGAATACGAGCGCGTCGAGCCGGATTTCCTTTCGCCGATGGGCTCCTCCACTCCCGACCGCCTGAAATTCAAGACGAAGTGGCGCTACAAGGCCACGAAACGCGTGACCGTCAACTCCGGCCTGCTCTGGTACCGCAACAACCTCGACGGCCAACTGGCCGGCACTTCCCGGTTCTGGAAGCCGGAAGTCAGCGTCGCCGTGAAGCGCCCGCTGGCGGCCAGGCCCTATTCCTTCGCGGACCTCTCCTACAAGTTCGACCGGAAGTACGGCGCCTCGGGCAGCGCCTCGGACCATTACCTGAACGCCAACTGGCGCGACCGCTACGGCGAACTGGACCACGACATGAACCTCGGCTATACGATGTACGACGCGAAGGGAGTGCGCGAGGCGGACGAGGTCAACTTCAACACCTCGCTCAACACCCGCCTGCAGAAGGGCGACTTCGCCTGGAAGCCGTCGCTGAACCTCGGCGCCTGGTACTCCAGCGACGAGCTGACCGACTTCGTCGACAAGGTCTACGAGTACTCGCTGGGGCTGGGCTTCGAGGCGCCGGAGAAGAACCTCAACGCCGACCTGCGCTTCGGCAGGAACATGCTGGAGAAGGAAGACTCGGCCCAGGACGATTCCGGCAGGTTCTTCGCGAACCTCGCGGCCTACTGGCGGCCGGCGGCGCTAAAGGAGAAGATAGGCGACAGCACGCTGTTCGTGCGCGCGGGCTTCAACGACTACTCTTTCTCCACCACCTCCCGCAGTTTCCGGGAGAAGATCGTCACTATGGGAATGAACACGGCTTTCTGAGGGGCGACCGGAGGGTAAAACTATGAAGAAAATAGCGATCTTGTTGGGCGCGGTCCTCCTGGCCGCGGGCACGGCACAGGCCAAGTGGTGGATATTCGGCAAGGGCGGTGGGGAAGTGGGGCTCAAGTACCTGCACGTCAACGGCCTCTCCGCCGACGAAACGGGCCGCAAGATGACCATTTACCGGGAAACGCTGGGCCCCGACGGCCTCGTGAAGATAAAGGGCCGCGCGCAGGCCGGCAGGAACAAGGTAGGCAGCGTGCGCGTCTCGATAGACGACAAGGCCACCTGGCAGGACGCGAAACTCTCCGACAACGGGACCTTCGAGCATTCTTTCAGGCCCGAGGAAGGCAGGAAATACGCGCTTCTGGTGGAAGTGACCGACACGGCCGGCAAGACCAACAAGGTCGACGAGACGCGCAAGGAGCTGGAGTTCTCCGGCGAGAAGATACAGTCGGCCATACAGGAAGCGCTGGACGCGATGTTCGCGGCCTACTCTCAGGAAAAGCTCCCGGCCTTCATGGCCCATGTCGGCGACGACTTCGCCGGCGACCGGCTGCTGCTCGAACGCGCGGTGAAGAAGGACTTCGACTCGCTCAACGGGATAAATATCCGCTATACGCTGAACAATATCGCCGCCGGCGCCGCCGGCCGCGTCTTCGTCTCCGTCACCTACAACCGCTTCGTGGTGTCGAACCGGACCGGCGCCTCGAACACCGACAACGGCTCCACCGAGTTCGTCTTCACGCTCAAGGATGGCCGGCCCATGCTCTACAGCATGAAGCAGCCGCTGATGTTCGGGTTGTCGGACGCCGACAATGTCGCCACCGGCACCGTGCTGGGGAACTCCTCGGCGCTGACGCTAGACGACGGCGGGGAACTCGGCAGCGGCACCGTGGTCACACGGAGCTACACCAGTCCGGACGACCATTTCGGTTACGACATAGACGCCGAAGCTTTCGAAGATTGCGACGGGACATCCGCCGGCTGCTCCGGCAACTTCTTCTTCATGCCGGCCATCCCCTACATCGGCGCGGACGACAACCCGGAGACCTCCGCCCGGATAGGGGAGATCCCCGGGAAGAACGTTTCAACCGTCACCCTGGCGGACATACAGGCCGCCGCGACCCTCCAGCAGGTCAACACCTCCCTGCAGGGCAAGACCTTCGGTCTCAAGTACGGCTCGAACTATTACGCGATAGAAGTCCCCAGTCTTTCCGGAGTCAGCCCCGGGCCATGGAGCGTCACGATAAAGGTAAAGAGTTTTTGATCGACAGGAAAGGGTTAAACTCGGCAACAAGGGACCGGCGGCGGTCCCTTGCCGGTTACGAGGGTAAAAATGAAAAAGAAGACGGCCATATGCGCCCTGCTCGTATTTTCCTGCCAGGCGGTCTCCGCGGAAATGGACCCGATAACCCAGGCGGTCTACGACGTGCTGGAGGAAAAGATCACCGAGGACATCGGAAAGCTTACCGACAAGGAGTTCCTTCAGGACCTGGTCGAAAGCGTGGTGATGGGGACTTCCGACCAGGTGGTGCAGGAGATAGTAGACAATTACGATCCTTCGGATATCGCCTCCGGCGCGGCGATGAAAGTGCTCGAGAACCTGGTGCCGGCCGCGGCGGGACCCATAGAGCTCATACTGATGGCCAGCGACATCGCCCACGAAGGCACGCGCAACTGGCTGGACTGGGCCAGGGCCAACCGCATGGAGGAGTTCAACTCGCTGGTGATACAGAAGGGCGGCAATACCGTGGCCGGGCTGGACGCCGCCTGGGAAAACTTCAACTCCGACTTCATACAGACCGGGCTCTCCGACACCGGCGTGCTCTACGCCGAACGGCCGGACCTGCTCAGGGAGATGAAGACCGCCTACGCCATGCGCCGCAAGGAACTGGTGCTGGAGGAAAGGAAGAAGAACGCGATAAGGGCCAAGATCGAGGCCAAGCAGCGCGCTTACAAGCACCTCCGCTGGCTGAAGAAGGACGCCCGGATGAAGGTCGACGGCGTCGTCTCCATGCTGAAGGCCACGGGCCAGCAGCCAACGTCGGAAAACATACGGAAAGCGCTGAAAGACCCCAAGGCTTACAATGAGCTGGTGGCAAAATGGTGGAAAGAGGTGGACAAGGCGGCCGCGACGAAAGGAGCGGCGCCTCCTCCCGTAACGGGCGACCCGGAACTGGACAAGGCCGCCGCCATAGTCGGAGCCTCCAAAAAAGAGGTCCCGGAGGACTCGGTCCCGGATTATGGCCCCGTGATCTCCGAGTACGGGCTGAACGCGGACCGGCTGCTGAACGGCAGCGTCTCCGCGTCGGAATACGGCAATATCAAGGGAGCCCTCCTCACCTCGGCGCGGAATATGCTCGATTCCGGCCTTGAGCGCGCCTATTCGAAAAACTATGACGCCGAGAGCAAAGCGCTCGGCAAAAAGCGGGTGGAGCAGCAGCAGTCCGCCTTCAACAAGGCCCGGGAAACCATGGAGAGCGTGGACGCTTCTGTCTCGCAGCGAGTACAGGACCTGAAGAAGGAACTCGAGGCGCTGACGATGGGCGGCCCCGGAAGCGGCTACTACGGGGCGTTCAAGGCGAACAAACCGCTGACCGACCTGGCCGAAAAGTACGGGGGGGAACTGGCGGCCAGCGAGCCGGGCAGGAAGCTGGAAAAAGCGGAGGGGATGATTTATGACCTGGGGAACTCCAACTGCCGGGAGGCCCATTCCCGCTGGACCGGGACGGACTGGGCGGACAAGGCGGCCCCGACGCTGGAACAGATGCGCAGGTTCAGGGACACTTTCGCCGGCGCCGCGGCGGCCCTGGAGCAGCTGCGGCCCATGGCGGCCGAGCGGGGGGCCCTGTTCGCGGCGAAGGTCCTGGAGTTCGAGAAGGAGTACAATGCCTCGTCCGGCAAGTACGCCGAACTGCTGCAGAACAACTCCGCCCTCGCCGACTACGCAGGGGTGAAGCCCTATGATTTCGCCCGCCAGCGCGGGGAGCTGGCCAGCGCGCGCGGCCTCGCCGCCGCGGAAAAAAGTTTCGCCAACGAGGCCTGGCTGAACTCGCTGCAGCAGAACGCGCTGCGGCTGAGAAAAGAGCAGAAAGCCTGGGACGACGAACTGAAGGCCAACGAAGCCTACCTGGCGGAGTTCAAGACCGCCCCCGACAAGATAGCGGCCCTGTTGAAAGGCGGCGGGACCGGGCCCGCTGACCTTACGCCGGAGGAGCTGCAGAAATACTACGCCGCGGAGCTGTCCGCTCTCGTCGGGAACATCGACCTCTCCACTCTTTTCCTCGACGAAAAAGTGCGGGCCTCGGACCAGGACCAGTTGATCTACTACGAGGGCGAAGGCATCAGGCTCTCCGCGCTGCCCTACAACCTGTCCCTGAACACGCTGAAGAACCATTACGACAAGGCCGCCGAACTGGCCAAGAAAGCGGGCGAGCTCAAGGCCGCCGACGTCGAGGGCAGGGCCGCCCGGATGCTGGCGATGGAAGCGGCCATGACCCAGGCCGCCGCGAAAATAGCGGTATTTTCGGCCGAGGCCGCCGAAGCCCGCAAGGCCTTCCTCGCCGCGCGCGCGCGGCTGGGCGACGGCTTCATCAACTGCCGCGCCGCCTCCAGGTCCGGCGCCTGCCTGTCCGCCGCCGCGCTGGAGGAGAAATTGAAAGACTACCGCGCCCGGATCTCCCGGGCCGAGGAACTGGAGAAGAAATGCTCCGCGGCCTGCGCCAGGGCATCCGCGGACCCCGCCTTCGACACGCGCCCGGACTGCTCAGGCCTGTGGGGGAAATGGCAGCTCTCCGTAGAGTCGGGAACCGCCTGCCGGGCGGCCGATAAGGCCGCATGGGCCGCCTCCCAGAAAGAGTTCGCCAAGTACAACCCTTTCAAGGAAGTCGCGCTCGCCGGGCGGCAGCTGGAATGGGACGATATGAAACTTACGCGTGCCGACCTGAAGGGCGGCAAGGCGGTGGTCTCCGGCTCGCTCAAAGCCGACGCCCCGCCCTACGCGCAGGTCTATGTCTCGCTGAACGGCGACTACGACGGGAGGTTCAAAGCGCAGCTGGCTGCGGTTTCCGGCGGGGCTTTCGAATTTTCATTCACTCCGGCGCCGGGCGAAACCTACTACCTGGGCGTAAAGGCCGTCGACGGTCCCGGCGGCATGGAATCGATGCCGTTCCCTTCGAAGGGCCACGTAAAGGTCAGCCTCGCCCGGGAGGACAGGACGGACGAAGTAAGGGTCTTCTACGACAAGTTCAGGGCGGCCTACGAGGGCCGCAACGCCGGGGCCGTCATGAACCTGATATCCCCGGACTGGAGCTCGGGCGACGAGGTGGGGGATTTCCAGGAACTGGACTCCAGCCTGCGGGCCAGCTTCCGGCTCTACGACGAGATAAAGTACTCCGTCACCGGGCTGAAGGCGGAAGACCTGCCGGGGGGAGGCCTGCGGGCCTGCTACGAGGCCGCCATAACCAGCCGCATCTTCAAGCGCAACCTGAAACATGAGGAGAAGTCCTCGGTCTGCGAGGAGCTCAGGGAGGAGGGGGGCAGGCTCAGGATAAGCCGCACCCTTTCGGGAAGGTACTGGAGCGGCCAATAACCCCCGGGAAGACTTTTCCGCCTCGAAGGGCCCCGTACAGGGGCCCTTTTCATTGACTAGGAGCCCCGGCGCTTAATATAATAGGAGGACGATAATAAACTTAAAAAAGAGAGTGTGAACTACGACAATGGCAATGACCAAAGCGAAAACCAAGGAGATAGTGGAGAAATTCGCCTCCAAACCCACGGACACGGGTTCTTCCTCCGTGCAGGTGGCCCTTCTCACCGAGCGGATACAGTACCTTTCCAAGCACCAGACCGGCGCGCCCAAGGACCATTCCACCAAGCGCGGCCTGGCCATGCTCGTCGCCAAACGCAAGCGCTTCCTCGCCTACATAGAGAAGCATAACAAGGAAGAGTACAAGAAGCTCATCAAAGCGCTGGGGCTGAGGAAATAATCATGACCCAGACCATCAAACCCACCCGCCTTGAGGTCAAGGTGGGCAATACCCTGATGTCCTTCGAAACCGGGCTCCTGGCCAAACAGGCCGGCGGCTCCGTCCTCGCCCGCATAGGCGACACGCAGGTGCTCGCCGCCGTCGTCCAGGCCAAGAAGCCCCGCGAGAACCCGCCGGAGTTCGTGCCGCTCAGCGTCGACTACAAGGAGCGCACCTACGCCGCCGGCAAGATCCCGGGCGGCTTCTTCAAGCGCGAGGGCAAGGCCCGCGAGCGCGAGGTCCTGACCTCCCGCCTGGTGGACCGCTCGCTGCGGCCGCTGTTCCCCGAGTACTTCAACACCGAGACGCAGGTCGTCACGCTGGTGATGTCCAGCGACAGCCAGAACCCCGCCGACATAGCGGCCATCAACGCCGCCAGCGCGGCGATGATGATCTCCGACATACCGTTCAACGGCCCGATCGCGGCCGTGCGGCTGGGCAAGCTCAACGGCCAGTTCGTGGTCAACCCGACCAACGAGCAGCGCGAAGAGTCGGATATGGAACTGGTCATCTCCGGCACCCGCGAAGGCATACTGATGGTCGAAGGCGGCGGCGACGAGATCCCGAACGCGGACCTGGTCGCGGCCCTCGAGACCGCCCGCCCCGAGCTCGACAGGCTCTGCGACATGCAGCTTGAGCTGCGCGAGACCTGCGGCAAGCCCAAGACCAAGGTCGAGCCGCCGGTCTTCAACCCCGAGATCAAGAAGCACGTCGAGGAGAAGGCCAGGGCGGGCGTCGAGCAGTTGCTCAACTCCTTCCCGACCAAGGAAGTCATAGAATCCACCATCTCCGCCATCAAGGACGGGCTCATCAAGGAAATGACCGAGAAGTTCCCGGCCGAGAAGACCGTGGGCTACCAGGTCAAGACGCTGATGGAGGAGATCGTCTACGACATCTCCCGCTCCATCCTGCTCGACAAGCGCGTCCGCTGCGACGGCCGCAAGACCGACGAGATCCGCCAGATCACGATGCAGGCCGGCTACCTGGCCCGCACGCACGGCTCCGCGCTGTTCACACGCGGCCAGACGCAGACCATAGCGGTCGCGACCCTGGGCACCCCGGACGACAAGCAGATGCTCGACGACCTCGAAGGCAAGACCTTCGACCGGTTCATGCTGCACTACAACTTCCCGAGCTTCTCCGTCGGCGAAGTGCGGCCCGACAGGGGCCCCGGCCGCCGCGAGATAGGCCACGGCCACCTGGCCAAGCGCGCGCTGCTGCCGCTGCTGCCGGACGAGGAGCAGTTCCCGTACACCATACGGATCGTCTCCGACATCCTGGAGTCCAACGGCTCGTCCTCGATGGCGACCGTCTGCGGCGGATCCCTCTCCATGTTCGACGCCGGCGTGCCGATGAAGGCCGCCTGCTCGGGCATAGCGATGGGCCTGGTCACCGACGGTTCCAGGTTCGCGGTGCTCTCCGACATCGCCGGCCTCGAGGACCATTACGGCGACATGGACTTCAAGCTGGCCGGCACCCGCAAGGGCATCACGGCCTTCCAGATGGACGTGAAGCTGGCCACGGGCATCCCGCTCAATATCCTTAAGGAAGCGATAGAGCAGGCCACCAAGGGCCGCAACCACATCCTGGACCTGATGGAAAGCCACCTGCCCAAGCCGCGCCCCGAAGTCTCGCAGTACGCGCCCGGCATGGCCAGGCTGAGCATCCCCAAGGACAAGATCGGCCAGTTCATAGGCCCCGGCGGCAAGAACATCCGCGGCATCATCGAGAAGACCGGCGCCGATATCGAGGTGGACGACGACGGCAACATCTTCATCTCCAGCGTCGACCGCAAGTGCCTCGACGCCGCCAAGCAGATGGTGGAGTACTTCACGATGGAAGCCGAGGTGGGCAAGACCTACAAGGGCCGCGTCGTCTCGATAGTCGACTTCGGCGCGTTCCTGGAGATCCTGCCCGGCAAGGAAGGCCTGCTGCATATCTCCGAGATCGACGTCCACCGCGTCGAGCGCGTCGAGGACGTGCTGAACATGGGCGACGAAGTCGAGGTCAAGGTCGTCGACATGGACAACGCCGGCAAGATCCGCCTCTCCAGGCGCGTGCTGCTGCCCGGCGGCGACACCGGCCGCGACTACAGCGCCCCCAGGGGCGGCGGACGCGGCGGCCCGCGCGGCGGCGGACGCGGACGCAGATAAACGGCACCAGGAGGACGAAGACCAAGGTATGACCAAGAAGAGAACAGCGGTGAAACAGGCTTCAGGCGGCGCTTTCGAACAGGTACAGAAGTTCTACCAGTTCATGAACGCCAACAAGCTCGAGGTAGTGGAGTTCGCGAAGGACGAGACCTACATAAAACTCGTCCGCAAGCACTCCCAGACCTTCCACCCCATACCGGTCTTCGCTCCGGGAGCGGCCCAGCAGCCCGCGCCGCAGGCTCCCTCCAAGGGGAAGCCCGCGGCCGGGCCCGCCGCCGCCCCGGCGGCGGTCGAGGGGGAAACGATAAAGGCGCCGATGTCCGGCATCTTCTACCGCGCCCCCACCCCGTCCAGCCCGCCTTACGTGCGCGAGGGCGATTCGGTGAAGGACGGCCAGGTCCTCTGCATCATCGAGGCCATGAAGGTCTTCAACGAGATCAAGGCCGAAGAGGACTGCGTCATCCTCAAGGTGCTGACCGAGAACGGCAAGCCGGTCGAGCCCAACCAGGACCTTTTCCTTATCAAGAAGAAATAGAGATGAGCGACAACAACAAGTTCACCGACGGCGTAAAAGGCACGGCTGAGCAGGTCATGGACGTGATCACGGCCTCCGGCGAGACTACATCATGGGACATAAAGCTCAAGCTGCACCTTTCAAGCTCCTCCCTGTACCTCGCCCTGGGCTGGCTCATGTCGCAGGGCAGGATACAGCTCTATCCCAAAGACCTCAACTACACCATAAGGCCGGCCGCCGGCCAGCAGTGAGGCGGTAAGGAAGATGCTCAAACGCAGGTTCGCCGCGCCCGGCAGGAAGGGGGCCCCCTCCTCCTTTGCCGGAGCGCTTTACTGGATACTTTCCTTCGCCTTCGCCCTGTGGCTGATCTGGCTGACCTTCAGCCGCAGCCCCAAGGGAGTGGTGGGGGAGACGGTCTCCGGCGCCCTGCACGGCCTGCTCGGCCAGTCCGCCTATCTGTTCCCTTTCATTTTCCTTTACGGTCTGGCGGCCATACTGCTCAAGCTCGGCAAGCCGCATAAGGGCCTGATGACGCTGACGGCCGGCATACTGCTGATGCTGGGCGCGCTCTCCTCGGGCCTGCAGCTCATGGCGACGGCCTTCCCGGCCTCCGGTTTCGACGGCGGCCACATCGGCTATTACATGGAGTACGTCCTCGAGAAGATGTTCGGCGCGGCCGGCGCCGGGGTCTTCTCCTTCGCGCTCTTCCTCGTCGGTGCGCAGCTCCTGTTCAAGATCTCCTGGGGCAGGGCGCTCAAGGCCTCCTGGACCGCCATGGCCGAGGATTACCGCAGCTGGGGACAGGCGCGCCGCGACCTCAAGGCCAAGCTAAAGCTCATCTCGGAAAAAGAGGGCCCGCAACCGAAGTACGAAGCCAAGCCCATTCCCGAAGCGCCCCCGCCGAAGATCAACGCCGCCGCGGAGCAGGGAGGCGCCGCTTCGAAGCCCGGGGCCGCCCCCGGGCCCGCGCCCCTTCCCGTCAAAGAGCGGGAACGCGAGGACGCCTCCGTGAAAGTGCAGCCTCACAAGAAACCCAATACCTACACGGCCCATTTCAAGGATTTCAAACTGCCGACGGCGGAACTCCTGGACCCGCCGGCCAGGGAGACGGTCATAGGCCCGTCGCGCGACGAGATGGAGGCCGCCCGCACCAAGCTCGAGGAGACCTTCAAGAGCTTCGACATCACGGTGCACGTCGCCGATATCTTCCCGGGGCCGGTCATCACCCGCTACGAGGTCACGCCCGCGCCCGGCGTCAAGATAAGTTCCATAGTCTCGCTGGCCAACGACGTGGCGCTCGCCATGAAGGCGGCCGGCATACGCGTGATAGCCCCGATACCGGGCAAGTCCGCCATCGGCTTCGAGATCCCGAACCAGAAACGCGCCAAGGTGGGCCTGCGCGAGGTGCTCGAAAGCCCCGCTTTCAACGAACGCAGGGAACCGCTGGCCTTCGGCATCGGCCGCCACGCCGAAGGGTCCATAGCGCTGGCCAACCTGGAGGATATGCCGCACCTGCTGGTCGCCGGTTCGACCGGTTCCGGCAAGAGCGTGTTCCTCCAGTCGCTCATACTCTCGCTGATGTTCCGCAACACGCCCGACGAAGTGAAGTTCGTGATGATAGACCCAAAGCGCCTCGAGCTCTCCTTCTACCAGGACGTGCCCTACCTCTACGACCCGAAAGTCCTGCCCGACTCGGTCTCGGTCATCACCGACGCGAAGGACGCCGCCAAGA
>Ga0302246_1000310_pt1 | contig 45806 bp, 42 predicted proteins | sample AAG_UR_Trp_MG_FD_193533 | JGI IMG/M metagenome (GOLD analysis project Ga0302246, IMG submission 193533) | Enriched activated sludge microbial communities from anaerobic digester in WTTP, New Holstein, Wisconsin, United States - AAG_UR_Trp | ecosystem: Engineered > Bioreactor > Anaerobic >... | reverse complement strand
TCGTGATCTCCTCTTTCCTCTTCCTGTATGCAGGTTATAAACTGGACGAATACCTGGGAACGGCACCCAATTTCATGTTCGGCCTGTTCTTCCTCGCCCTGTTCACCTGTATCGCCAGACTTTTCCGCGAAGCCTGGATCAAGAGAAAAAACGTCTAGTTATCCGGGAAGAAAACATATTTCAAGGGAACCCCTCTGTGATTATCTGCAAAGGGGTTTTTTTCTAGTCTGCTTGTGCCTGAAATGAAGCCGCATTCTAAACAAAGAAAATCGATGACCTCCTTTTTGCCATCATGAGTCATTCCCAGGGCGACCAGAACAACCCGTTTGACGGCGCCGATTCCTGTCTTGCGTTTCAGAACCACGCCGTCAAGGAAAAGAAACCGATACGTTCTCCGAATCGGCCGCCGATGGAACGCCGAAACCGATGCATCCAAAATCCTTGACACCCGGCTGACCGTTGTGGCGCGGAGCGGCTCTGCTAAAACAGGCATCAGGGCATAACTCACCTTATTTGATACACCCCCTGATTCCACCCTACTCTTGACTGGAGTATCGTTAATACATATGATATTAGCCATTTTAGCTGCTTATTTACCGAGCCCATGGGCCGGAACAGGAAAAGGAGAGTCATTATGTGGGAATATACGGATAAAGTACGGGAGCACTTCCTGAATCCCCAGAATGTCGGAGAGGTTGAAAATCCGGACGGGGTCGCGGAAGTCGGCTCCCTAGCCTGCGGGGACGCCCTCAAGCTCACCTTTAAGCTGGATGAAAATCAGCGGATCAAGGACATCAAGTTCAAGACCTTCGGCTGCGCCAGCGCTATCGCCTCCTCGTCGGCCCTCACGGAAATGGTCAAGGGGATGACCCTGGATGAGGCCATGAAGATCACGAATCAGGATATCGCCGCCTTTCTGGGCGGTCTTCCCCAAGAGAAGATGCACTGTTCCGTCATGGGAAAGGAAGCCCTGGAAAAGGCAATCGAGAATTACCGGGGCGCACCGGCAAAGGAACCGGGAGCCCAGATCATCTGCGAATGTTTCGGCGTCACCGATAAGGAAATCGAACGGGCAGTCCGGGAAAACAATCTCACCACGGTCGAAGAGGTAACCAACTACACCAAGGCCGGCGGCGGTTGCGGTACATGCCATGAAAAGATCCGGCAGATAATCGAGCGAATCCGTTTCGGCACGGAGCACCAACCCGCCGTTAAACCCAGGCTGTCGAACATTCAAAAAATCAAAATGATCGAAGAAACCCTGGAGCGGGAGATACGGCCCTCCCTTAAACTGGACGGAGGGGATATCGAACTGATCGATGTGGAGGGGAACCGTGTCCTCGTCGCCACAAGGGGCATGTGCGCCACCTGCAAGGCCGCCGACATCACCCTCAAACATTTCGTGGAAAAGAAACTTCGGGATCTGGTTTCTCCCGATCTGGTTGTTGAGGAGGTAACGCCATGACCACCGTTTATCTGGATAACAACGCCACAACCCAGGTGGCACCGGAAGTGCTGGAGGCCATGGTGCCCTACTTCAGCGAATTCTACGGAAACCCGTCGAGTATGCATTCCTTCGGAGGCCAGGTCGCGAGGAAGATCCGGGAAGCCAGAGAGCAGGTGGCATCTTTGATCGGCGCCCACCCCGATGAAATCATTTTCACGAGTTGCGGAACCGAAAGCGACAACGCCGCCATCCGATCGGCCCTTTATACCGTTCCGGAAAAACGTCATATTGTCACGAGCCGGGTTGAACATCCCGCCATCCGGGCTCTGTGCGCTCACCTGGCCGGACAGGGGTATCGCATCACGGAGCTGGGGGTCGACAAGGACGGCTGCCTCGACATGGACCAGTACGACAAGAGCCTCACCCCTGACACGGCCGTCGTCAGCCTCATGTGGGCGAACAACGAGACAGGCGTTCTCTTCCCCGTGGAAGAAGCCGCCCGCATGGCCCGCGAACGGAGCATTTTATTCCATACTGACGCGGTTCAAGCGACAGGAAAAATCCCGATCAATATGAAGCAAAACCCTATCGACATGCTATCCATTTCGGGTCACAAGCTCCACGCTCCCAAGGGAATCGGCATCCTCTATGTCCGGAAGGGAACGAAGTTTTCCCCGTTTATGATCGGAGGCCACCAGGAACGGGAGCGGCGGGGCGGCACGGAGAACACACCCAGTATTATCGGCCTCGGCAAAGCCTGTGAACTGGCTCTAAAAAACCTCGAACGGGAAAACAGCTTCGTAAAACAACTGCGTGACCGACTGGAAGCAGCGCTGCTGGCGACCATCCCCCACAGCCGGGTAAACGGATCCACGCTGCATCGCCTGCCCAATACGACCAATATCAGTTTCGAGTTTGTCGAGGGGGAAGGAATCCTCCTCATGATGGATCAGTATGGCATCTGTGCATCTTCCGGTTCCGCCTGCACATCAGGATCCCTGCAGCCTTCTCATGTCCTGCGGGCCATGGGGGTGCCTTTCACGATGGCCCACGGCTCCATCCGGTTCAGCCTGTCCATCTACAACACGGAGGAAGAGATCGATTTCGTGATCCAAAAACTGCCTCCGATCATCGAACGGCTTCGCAGCATGTCACCTTACTGGAATCCACTGAAGGAAACTTGCGATGTCACCTGAAAAACCGGAAGAACCCCTTGGTGACGCATCCCTTTTGAGCCAGTGCAAGGAAACCATTACCGTCGCACAACATTACCGGGACGAGATTCCCGACATCGTCTCCGCCTTGGTGGACAGTTGCAGTCGTGAAGGTTGTTTCGACCATGTAGGACCGGAACCGATTCCATCACGGCAGGCCGTGGTGGATATTGTTCACCGGATATGCCGCATTCTCTACCCCGGGTACTTCATCCGTCAGCGCGTGGACCGGATCAATGTGGGCTACTATTTTGGACAGGAGGTAACAGCCCTGTACGAAGATCTTTCGGAACAGATCACCTTGGCCGTTCGCCACGACTGCATCCGGAACAATCTTTCCTGCTCCCACTGCGAGGACCGGGGATATCGCGGTGCCGTCGACTTTCTGAAAGAACTGCCGGCATTGCGGAGGCTCCTGGCAACGGATATTCGGGCCGCCTATGAAGGAGATCCGGCGGCGACCAGCTTCGATGAAATCATCTTCAGCTACCCGGGAATCTCCGCGATCACGATTTACCGGATCGCCCACCGGCTTTATCACCTGGACGTTCCCATGCTGCCCCGCATCATGACCGAATACGGCCACAGCAAGACGGGAATCGACATCCATCCTAAAGCCCATATCGGAGAAAGCTTTTTTATCGACCATGGCACCGGCGTGGTGATCGGCGAAACGACGACCATCGGCAACCGGGTCCGCATATACCAGGGCGTCACCCTGGGGGCCCTGTCCCTGAGCCGGAGTGAATGCGACAATCTCAGAAACCAAAAACGGCATCCGACCATTGAGGATGACGTGATCATTTACGCCAACGCGACGGTTCTGGGCGGCAGCACCATCATCGGTGCCCGGTCGGTCATCGGGGGGAACGTCTGGATCACCCATTCGGTCCCGCCGGATACGGAGGTCTTCATTAAGAAACAGGATCTTATATTCGGGACCAAGTTCTTCAAGGAACAGGCTGAAAAAGAATGTATTGCAAATCTTCCCGAAGAGGATTAGAAGATCGTTGCTTAAATCAGATCAGCGTTTCGCCAGGTAAATCGTTGAAACGGAGGATTTCATGAAGATAAAACTCGGCATTCAGTGCGCAACCATCAGGAAGGAATTGGGTTGGGTTGGAAAAAGCGAAGACGTCGTCGATTTCGAGGGGGAAACGATTGGTGATTTCCTCAAGGTGATCCAGACCAACAACGGCCAGAGCTTCTACGACCGATTCACCCAGGGTGATTCAGGCGTCATCTCCAATGCCGTTGTCTGGTACAATCTCATGCTTTTTGTCAAAAAAGACAATCTGAACTTCAAGATCAAAGACGGCGACAAGATCGTATTGCTGCGAACCATCCCCGGTGGAGGATAGTAACTGTCCCGCCGTCGAAAACATGGCCAGGATGGCATATCTCCGGAGAGGGTCCCAGTTGAAGAAACCGGGGCCCTTTTCATCTTGAAAAGTTGAATAAATACGGTAAATAAAGATGGCATTTTCCCCGCGAAGAGTGTTATCTTTTTGCAGCTTGCGAAGAAGACACAATAACCACCATCGGAGGGCTTCATGAAACGATTTTTTCGGAACAACATCATCATCTTTTCGTTTTTAATCGTTCTGTTGCTTTTATTTTTACTCTACGGCACCGACAGGGTATCCGCCGTCGACCGGAACACTTATAAAAGCCTAAAAACCTTTAACGAAGTTCTCGACATGGTGGAAAAGAACTACGTAGAGGAAGTGAAGTTGCAGGATCTTATCCAGGGAGCCATCGGCGGTATGATGAAATCTCTCGATCCCCACAGTACCTTCATGACCGCGGAAGAATACAAGGAACTGGAAGTCGAGACGAAAGGCAGTTTCGGCGGGATCGGCATCGAAATCACCGTTCTGAAGGATGTCCTGACCGTTGTCTCACCCATCGAGGATACACCGGCATTCCAAGCGGGCGTCAAACCGGGAGATCAAATCATTAAAATCGACGGTAAATCAACCAAGGATATCACCATCCAGGAAGCGGTAAAAAAACTTCGGGGACCGAAAGATACGAAGGTTACGATTACCATCTTCCGGGAAAGTCTCCAAAAACCGAAGGATTTCGTTCTGACCCGGGCCATCATCAAGATTACCAGCGTCAAGTCCCGGTTACTGGATGACGGTATCGGCTATTGCCGCATCGCCAGTTTCCAGGAGAGAACGGGAGACGACTTGATAAAAGCGGTCAAGGAGTTGAATGCAAAGGCCAATCCCCTGAAAGGGATCGTTCTCGATCTTCGCAACAATCCTGGCGGCCTGCTCAATCAATCCATTGAGGTATCCGACGTTTTCCTTAAATCGGGTGTGATCGTGTCCACCCGCGGCAGAATCAAGGCCATGGATACGAGTTCCTCGGCGAAAAACGACGGCGACGAACCGACCTGCCCCATCGTCGTTCTGATCAATGAAGGTTCCGCCAGCGCCTCGGAAATCGTGGCAGGAGCTCTTCAGGATAACGGTCGTGCCCTGATCCTCGGAACCCGGAGCTTCGGGAAGGGGTCCGTCCAAACCCTGATCCCTCTTGAAGACGGCGCGGCACTGAAGCTGACAACGGCGAAATATTACACCCCCAGCGGCCGATCAATTCAGGCCGAAGGGATCGCTCCCGATATTACCCTCAAATACGCAAAAGCGGCCGAAGAACCGGAAGACAACGAAGATGCCCTCCGGGAGCAGGATCTGAAGGGACACATCAAGTCGGCAAAAGAAAACGGACAGAAGCCTCCCGAAGAAACGGTTGTTCTGCCCAAGAAAGAGGCAGAGGAAGCGGCGTTCATTCAGGATAACCAAATTAAGGCGGCAGCAGACATCCTGAGAAGCTGGAATATTTTCACGAAAGGAAAAAAGAACTAATCTGAAGCGGCGCAGGCGTAGTAAAACACGAATCATTTTATTCATTCTCACTTGTGCGGTCCTGACGGCCCTGGCCCTTTTTTGCCTCAGTCTTTTTGAAGAACAGCAGAAAGTCCCGTCCCCCCCGAAGGAAGAAACCCGCAACCGGGGAGAGTTGAAAAAAACTGAGGTGAAAAAGCATACCCCAATCAGGGTCGCCAAAGTGGATCAGACAAAAGTCCAGGATTCTGTGATGAAGCCGGTTACGTCAGATCTCAAGGGGAACCTGCGGATCGCGATCCTGGTCGATGACATCGGCCGGGATATGGAAGCGCTCCACGATCTTCTGGCCATCGACGCCCCTTTGAGCTTTGCCGTTCTGCCGCATCAACCGCATTCGGTACAGGCGACACAGTCGCTCCAGCACCGGAATCGGGAAATTCTGCTCCATCTTCCCATGGAACCCCAGTCTTATCCGAAGGATCGGCCGGGTGAAGGCGCTCTTTTTCTCAGCATGAGCGACGAGGAAATCAGAAAACAGTTTCAGCAGGATCTGGCATCCGTCCCCCATGCTCTTGGCGTCAACAACCATATGGGGTCCCGGTTTTCCGAAAACGAGGGAAAGATGGCCGTCGTCATGACGGAACTGAAGGACAGGGGTCTTTTCTTTGTGGACAGCCGGACGACCGGGGATTCCAAGGCAAGGGAAGCTGCCGACAGAATCGGAGTCCGTTTTCTGGCAAGGAAAATTTTTATAGATAACGATCGGTCCTACGAGGCTTCGTTGAAGATTCTAACGGATATTTTGCAGGAACCGGGTATGCTCAATGGGCATGGTCCCATTTTGTTGATCGGCCATCCCTACCCAAGCACCATTGCAGCGATCAGGGATGCCGTACCGTTGTTGGAGGCAAAGGGGATCAAAATCGTCCCGGTGTCGAAGATTGTTCGTCAATGATTCAATGGCTCTTCTTTTTCGCGTTATTCGAAAGGACCCGTATAAACAGACCGGTTCGATGGAATGGGAAGGAAATGCGAGGGAAGATTTCGGGTAAGGACTATTCGGGTGAGACGGAACCAGACTATGCGGACACAATATCCGAGAATTTTCATCATCTTCCTCCTGCTGGTACTTGCGGGATGCGCAACCATTCCTGGAGGACGTGAAGCAACCACCTCCCCTGGCAAGCAATCCGCCTTTGCCTCTTTTTACCACTATTCACTGGGCGTTCTGTTCAGCCTGAACGATGAACCGGATGCAGCGATAACCGAGTATGAAGAGGCTCTCCGACTTGATCCCTATTCCGAAACCCTGACCAAAGAACTGGCTGAACTTTATTTCGAAAAGGGAGAGCGTCAGAAAGCCATCGGCCTTTGTGAAACTTTCCTCGAGAAAAATCCCAAAAATATCGATGTGCTCCTTCTGGTCGGCGAGCTTTATCTGGATATCAAGGACTACAAGAAAGCCTTCAATGTTTACAAATCCGTTCTGGAACTGGATCCGAAGAATATCACAGCCTACTTCTATCTGGGTTCGACTTACGCCGAAGTAAAGAAGTACGACCGCGCCGTTTCCCTGTTCAAAAAGCTGCTGACGATTGAACCGGACAATCTCATGGGTAACTATTACCTGGCACGGATTCTGAAAACCCAGAATCGATATGATGAGGCAGAGGCTGTATTCAAGAAAATCATCAGCATCAACCCGGAGTTTGAGGCCGCCTGGATCGATCTCAGCAATCTTTACGAAATTCAGGACAAGACCGATCTGGCCATCGGCAACTATCGGGAGTATATCCGGAACTTCCCCGCAAAAATCGGCGTCAGGATGCGTCTTGCCGAACTCCTGATCCGGGCGAAGCAGGACAGTGAGGCGGAAAAGGAATACCAGCACATGCTGGAAATGGATCCCAGGAACCGGGAGGCGCGTCAAACCCTGGGAATCCTGTATCTGGAACGGGGGAAAAACGACCTTGCGGTAGGACAGTTCCTGCGATTGCTGGAGGATTTTCCCGCCGATGCGAAAGCGGGCTATCTTCTCGCCACGGCCTATGAAGAGCAGAAATCCTTCGACGACGCTTTGAAAGAATACCGAAGAATACCCGCCTTATCCTCTCTTTTCCCCCAGGCCCAGATTCGTATCGCAGTGATTCTCAACCAGCAGGGAAAAAGGGCTGAAGCCATCAGAACGATCAAGAACGCGATTCCCGGCAACAAGGATTTCACGCCTTTTTATTCGTTTCTATCCATCCTCTACGAAGAAGAAAAAGATTATCCATCCGCCGAAAGTATTTTAAGGGAAGGGTTGCTTGTCGTTAAAGACAAACTCGATATCCGTTACCAACTGGGCAGCCTCTTCAGCAAGATGAACCGAACCGACGAGAGCCTCCGGGAAATGGAGGCAATCCTGCAGGAAAATCCCGACCACGCCGACGCCTTGAATTTCATCGGATATACCTATGCGGAAACGGGCAAAAATCTTGCGGAAGCGGAAAAGATGATCCTGAAGGCGCTTCGCCTGAAGCCGGGAAACGGTTACATGTTGGACAGCCTGGGCTGGGTTTACTTCAAACAAAACCGGTTTGACGAAGCCCTGAAATGCCTGAAGGAAGCCGCAACCGCCCTCCCCAATGACCCGGCCATTACGGAACATCTGGGAGATGTCTACATGACCCTCAATCTCCGTCAGGAAGCGCTCAACGCCTATCGACAGGCGCTGAAGCTCAATCCATCCGGTCCGGCGCTCCAGGGAAAAATCGATGCTCTCCTGAAGCAAGGCGTTCAATGAGATCGGTTTTATCGATTGTCTTTGCCTTTTCCCTGATCCTTGCCGGATGTACGGCCGGAAAATCCGTTATACCTTCAAAATCCGTGGGGTTTTCGTCCCCGGAGGCGGCCCTTTCCATGATAAAATCTGAACGGAACAGGGAAAGGGTTTTCCAGGTCACGGCCAAGGTCGTTCTTTCCACCCCCCAGGGAAAAATGGTTTTCAAACTGGCGGTGATCATGCAACCTCCGGACAAACTCCGGCTGGAATCCATCCCCGTCCTGGGTCCGCCCGATTTCTTCCTGACAGTTAAAGAAGGCCGTTTCAAGGTTTTTTTGCCCGGCACTCCGCAATTCATCACGGGAAACGCCAGCCCGGACAATCTCGCCCGATTCCTTCCCCTGGCCTGGCCTGCTGAAAGATGGATCGCGGCCCTCATGGGAACCACTCCGGACACCCCGGGTCAGGCGGAGCAGATCCGTGGCATGATGGAGGGACCTCTTTACCGGATTGATGTGATGTCAGGGGAAACCATTCGGGAACGTCTCTGGGTCGACCCGAAGAATCGACGGCTGGAAAAGACGGATTTCTTTTCTGCGGACGGACGGCAAAATCGGATCTCCTACCAATGGGGACTACAGTCTGATAATTTTGAAATACCCGAACGCATTAAGATTGAACCGGGGGAGGGAATCAAAATCCTCATCACCTGTACCGATTTTCAGGCTATAGGAAAACCGGGGGCCGATCTGTTCGACCTTGCCTGCCCGGGAGAAAACATTCCGGTCAAAGAATGGAAATAAAAAACACCCCTGCCAAGGCCAACTTTCACCCTCGTTAACTCCAAGATAAAAAACCCTGCTCTCAGTGAAAAAGAGCAGGGCAAAGAAACGTGAATTCGGCCGGTCACTTCAATTCCAGCAGTTTGGAGCGGGCCACCCGTGCCTGGCTGGTATTGGGATAATTCTTGATGACCTGCTGAAGGATCAAACGGCCACTGACTTTATCCCCCATATTGACAAACGAAAGGCCCTGTTTCAGAAGAGCCAGCGCTACCTTGTCGCCGTTGGGATAATTCTTCGTCACCTTGTCATATTCGAGAATTGCCTGTTCGTAGTTCCCCTCGAAATAGTAGCACTCGCCGATCCAGAACTGGGCGTTGTCGGAGTACTCGGTATTGGCGAAATTCTTCAGAAAATCCTGAAACTGCGCCCTGGCCTTGTCATAAGACCCTTCCTTGAAGAGGTCATAAGCTGCGGCGTAGGCCTGATCCTTGTCGGAAAACACCTTCGGCGGCGTATCCTTCGCGGCTCCGTTTACCGGTTTACCTTTCTCCCCGACGTCATTTCGGCTGTCCTTGTCCCCCAACCCCAAATAAGTTTCCAGGAAACCGATCCGCAGAATAAGGCGATCCTGTTTTTCCTTGAGTTCCTTGATCTCATCGTCTTTCTTGCTGAGGCGCGCTGCGATGTCTTTCCGCTGTTTGTCGTTTAAGCCCTGCATCTCCTGCAGGTAATCTTTCAGTGACATCATCTCGACGCCGACATCGGCCTGGCTTTTGTGGAGAGAAGCCATCGATTCGTTCAGATGATCGATATCTTCCTGCTGCTTCTTAAGACGCTGATCGGTCTGCTTTTCATTATCCTGAACCTGCCCGGAGAGCTTTTTCAGGTCGGATGTCGTCGCGCACCCGCAAAAAAAAGCCGTCAGGGCAGCCAATAAAATGAGTTTCAGGAACCTCTTCACGTCTTAATCCTCCGGATTCTTCCTTTATTTCGTCAGAGATACGATAAAATGTGCCCGTCTGTTTTTCGCGAAAGCCTCTTCCGTCTGTGCCGGATCAAGGGGATACGCCTCGCCGTAACTGACCGTTTTGATTCTGGCAGCGGCAACACCCAGGTCAATCAGGTATTTTCTGACCGCTTCGGCTCTTCTTTCACCCAGGGCGAGATTGTACTCTTCCGTGCCCATTTCGTCACAGTGACCTTCAACGATGATAAAATAACGCCGGTTATCTTGAAACCATTTCGCGTAGCGGTTGAGGGCATCCCGGTCTTCGGCGCGGAGGGCGTACTTGTCGAAATCAAAGTGAATGTCATAGAAAACATAATCCCCGTCTGGGGTGGAAACCACGAAATAACCCAGCCGCTCGGATTTGCCGCTCTTCGGAGGAACTGCTTCATCGGGAACCGTTTTTCCCAGTTTGGCCAGTTCACCGGTATCTTCCCGGGCGGACTGGTCTCCTTCCGGAACCTGGACTGCCGTGTCCGCCTGCGGTGCCCGAGCCACATCTTCCTGGATAACCGGGCTCTTGGCGCAACCTTGAAACATCATCAAGGTAACGATCATCACGATCAACGCAAAACTTGTGCGTAAAGCGACTTTTCTCATTTCATCCTCCTTATCAAGATACGTCATGAACCCGTCCGATGGACTTTTCGGAATCTTTGTCCCTTCTCATCTTCACAGTACGACACAGAGGAGCGATGGATAAAAAAACCCCTCCCCCCAGCAAAAAACCGGGTGTATGAAACCACAATGGAATGGGAAAGGTCAATCTAAAAAGAGAGCCGGGGAAAATATTTCTCCGGAATCCCCGGTTCACCCGCCCGTTTCTAGTGCGACCAGGACAGACCGTTGCACTTCCACTGTGATTCGTAAACCGTTCTCATTTTCGCGTCGCTCATGCCGATTACAACGATGCGATGGCGACCTCCCTTTCGAGAGATGGCGGCCAGGTATCGCCCATCCGGGGACCAGGCCGGCTTTTCATGGACTCCGTCATCCGCAGACGTAACGGCCCGGGGATCCTCCCCCTGAGAATTGATGGTGAAGATCTGAAATCCCCGGCCGGTCCGGCCTTCATAGGCGATCCGGTCTCCCCGGGGCGACCAGGCAGGAGACGTGTTGTACCCCCCTTCGTAAGATATTCTTCTGGCCCCGTTTCCGTCCGCATCCATCACGTAAATCTGGGGGGAACCGGATCGGTTGGAAACGAAAGCAATGCTTGTTCCATCGGGAGACCAGCAGGGGGACACATCGATGGCGAAGTGCCGGGTCAGTCTTTTCAGGGCTCCTGTAGCGATTTCAAGCGAGTAAATCTCTTCGTTTCCGTCCCTGCTCAAGGTGAGCAGCATCTTCCGGCCATCCGGAGACCAGGGACCGGCCAGATTCATCCCCGGGTAAGGGGTAACTCTTCTCGTCACTTTTTGTTTCAGGTCCTTGATATAAACCGCAGGAGTCCCGGACCGGTACGACGTGTAGGACAGGTAACGTCCGTCAGGGGACCACTGAGGCGAAAACACCAGGGCGTATTCGGCTGTCCGCTTCGTTGCGGCAGAACCGTCGAAGTTAACGGAAAAAATCTCCGCCCCCTGGGGGGTTTTCCGGCTGAATGCGATCTGACTCTCGAAAAGAGGCCGTGTCCCCGTCAGCACAGCCAGGATGTCCCCGGCCATCTTTCTGGCCATTTCCGGCTTTCCATTCACCGTGCCCGTATAGGTTCTCCGGAAAACCTCCTCGGCCTTGATCGTGTCGTAGATCCGGATTTCCGACGTTAAAGCGCCTCCCCGTGGGGTAAACACACCTTTGACCAGATAATCGATGCCGATTGTTGTCCAGTCCGTATATTCAACCTTGAACGGATCGCCGACCGCGCTGCCGGAGGGCTCCAGAAAAGCCCGACGATCCTTGATCTGGAAATAATCCGTCAAGTCCAGGTAACGGGCCGTCGCGTCAGGAAACCACCGGGACAGATTAAGCCCATCCTTGTCGCCCCCTACCTGCCTGAAATCGGTAATCGCCAGGGGAAATTTCTGAAATCCCGGGGAATCGATATCGATGTACACCCGGGCAGCCGCCCCCGGAATCGTGAACAGAATCAGGAGAAGACAACAAAATACCCGGACGACACCTCTCTTTTTAATGATATCTGCCCTATCCTTCAGATGCATCTATTGACCTCATATGCAAAACGTCTTGGAAAATCGATTCGAACTGCAGAAAGCAAACCGGTGTTTGGATTACCCGTCGCCTAACTGTGACGAATGGAAACGGATCCCCACTTCAATACTTGAATCTCTTATCCCTGCGGGTAAAGGCGGGAAAGGGGATGCCTTCCTGACCGCCTTGATGGCCGATTCATTAAAAAAGGCGTTAGGAGAGCGCTTTTCCAGGGATATTCCTTCCGTGGCACCGCTTCTCACAATACGCACGTGGACCACGGCGACAAGATCTCTTCCGGAAAGCAATCCGCGGGGGAACGCCCACTTCGCCTTGATCCTTGACCAGATCGCCCCATAGTATGCATTCATTACACTCGCTTCCCGGGTCTCGCTGCCTTGTCCGGTATCGTCCGTCACTGCCGGAGAGGTTTTGGTCCGATGGGGGGCTGCGGCCATTTTTTGTCTCAGATCGTCGATCGCTTTTTTGACTTCCTTCGAGGATTTCTCTTTCGTATCGAGCCTGCTGATCGGCGGCAAAGCGTGGCTTTCCGCTTTGTTCCTCAAGATGACGTCCTTATTCTGACGCAGAAGCCCCTTCATCTCCTCGGAAAAGGCGCTCTGGGTGGTGCCCGGACTCGCGAGATCGGCGCCGCGAACCAGATCGACGGTATAGTACGTCCCGAACGTCAACTTCGCAGAGGTTGTCATGGGGCGGAACATGATCAGGGAGAGAAAAAGAATATGGATGATGATGGAACAAAGAATTACCGTCCCCAGTGAAGACTTGCCATAGGGGCGAACCCTCAGGCGATCTATGGATTCCATCAGCTCCCGGTCAAGGGTGATGGCATCAATCGGGTCTGTCATTCAACTGTCTCTTGCGGTGGCTCAGTAACCATTCCCAGCCGGTCCACACCCGCCTTCCTGATCTCCGACATGACTTCGACGACAAAACCGTATGAGACGCCTTTATCCGCCCTCATAAAGATTTCCCGTTCAATGCGGTCCTGGAAGATGGCCTCCAGCTTCGGCTTGAGGTCCTGCAGGGGAATCTGGTTCTTGTTCAGGAAGATCCGGCGACTGCCGTCGATCGTCAAGACCAGTTTTTCCTCGGTAATATCAACGCTTTTCGCTTTGACCTTGGGCAGATTCACATCGATACCCATTTGCAGCATGGGAGCCGTCACCATAAAAATGATGAGAAGAACCAGGACCACGTCCACCAGGGGCGTGACATTGATGTCCGAAAGAGGTCGATGGTCCGATAAACGATGTCGATTAAAATACTTCATGGCAGCTCATCTTCTGTTGTAGTAGCGGTCGATCAGATTCAGGAAATCGGAGGCAAAGTTATCCGTTTCCAGGTTTACGCCACGGATGCGATTGAGGAAATAATTGTAAAAAATGACCGCCGGAATGGCCGCCGCCAAACCCGCCGCCGTGGCAATCAGGGCCTCGGAGATCCCGGGGGCCACCACTGCCAGGGTTGCCGAACCGCGGGCGCCGATGCCTTTAAAGGTATCCATGATCCCCCAAACCGTTCCGAAAAGGCCGATAAAGGGACACGTGTTGCCCGTAGTCGCCAAAAATCCCAGGGCCTTTTCCATTTTCGACGCCTCGGCTGAACAGGCCCGCCCTAGGGACCGCTCCAGAAAGACGATCATGCCGTCTTCCGACTGCGGCGACAGAGCCTCATCCGCCCCCGACGGCTTGACGGCTTTCGTCGCCTTGGCGAGTTCTGCGTACCCGACACGAAAAACCTCGGCCACCGTCGAATACTTGAACTTTCTGGCCTCGGTAATCAGATCGGACAGTTTGGTCTTTTTCATGAAGAGATCCAGAAACTGGTCGTTCTCCTTTCTGACTTTCCCAAGTTCCCGGTATTTCAGCAAAATGATCGCCCAGGATGCAACGGAAAACAGAAACAGCAGAAACAGCACGAGTTGCACAACACCGCCTGCATCGACAATCATACCCAGAATACTGTTATGGAAATTACCCCCCATCGCTACGGAACTTGCAGAAGGCATCGTTATGTGTCCCCCTTGGTTAAAATATTGAACAATCGGATTCTATCTAAAGGATAATTTTCCCCATGTCAATCCGACTTTGTCCGTTTTCACATCACGACGAAACCCGGATCCGCGGGTCCGCCAGGGCATACGAAATATCGGCAATGAGATTGCCGAACAGGGTCAGAATCGCTCCGATATAGAGAATCCCCATGACCACAGGGTAGTCTCTCGACATGACAGCCATGTAAAAGAGTTGTCCCATCCCGGGAATGGCAAAGATCGTTTCGAAAATGACGCTCCCGCCGATGAGCCCAGGAACGGACAAGCCTAAAATGGTGATCACGGGCAGCAGAGCGTTGCGAAGCGCATGCTTGTAGATCACGACCCGTTCACTCAGCCCCTTTGCCCGGGCCGTGGTAATGTAATCCTGCCGGATGACCTCGAGCATGTTCGATCTCATAAAGCGGGAAAAACCCGCCAGACCGCCGAAGGCGGACAAAAAGACCGGAAGGACCAGATGTTTGACGAGATCCCAGAAGGCCGTCCAGGACGGCATGTACTCGTAATTCAGGGAACGCAGCCCCGAGATGGGCAGCCACCCCAGATGTATCCCGAAGAAGATCATCAACAGCAGAGCCAGCCAGAAGGTCGGAACGGCAAAGCCCACAAAGACAAACACGCTCGTCAGGCGGTCGAACAGAGAGTTCTGGTGCACCGCCGAGAGCACGCCGATCGGGATCGCCACCATCAAAATCAGAATCAGGGAAAGGACGTTCAAAAGGACCGTGATGGGTATCCGTTCCCAAATCTTTTCGGTGACGGGCCGGCGATCGGAGGAAAAGGATGTTCCGAGGTCAAATACGACGACTTTCTTCAACCAGATCCCGTACTGCTGATAAAGCGGCTTATCCAGGTCGTACATGGCCCGCAACCGTTCCTGCGCCTCGACGGATGCCCGGGGATTCATCTGGGTCTGCATATCCGTGGGCGACCCCGGCGCAAGGTGCATGACCCCGAAACAGATAATCGTGATTCCGAAAAGCAGGGGAATCATAAAGAAAAGTCTTTTCCCGATATACAGCAGCATGATTTTTAACCCTGTTTAGCGGATGGATCCACCCCTTCATCGTAAAGGGGCAGCCATCCGAAAACGTCGATTTGCTCGACGGCCTTCCGGAAATTCTCGATTGAATGGGTTTCCAGGGTAATGATCGGTTTCAGCCTTCGTTTTCGCAACATGGCAAACAGATCGGCAAAGGGGAATTTTCCATCCCCCGGAGGCAGATGCTGATCTTTTATTCCCTGGTTATCGTGGATATGGAGTTGCCCCAGGTAAGGGCTCATCACCTCGATCCAGGAGCCCACCGGCGCCTCGGAAAACACATTGAAATGCCCCGTATCGAAACAGAAGCGAAAAAACGGAGAGCTGACGCCGTCCAAAAGCCTTCTCAGCATCGCCGGCTCCGTCTCGTAAACGTTTTCGATGCAGATCGGGCAGGCCAATTCTTCCGCCCGGAGGAGAAATGCCTGAAAGGTTTCCATGCTGTTATGCAACCACTGTTCTTCCCCGGACAGGTAATAACGCTCGTCAAAGGCGGCATGGCAGACGACGGAGGATGGCCGGAAATACCCCGCGAGATCGAGGACTTCGGCAATACGGTCCGCCGTCACCCGGCGGATCTTGGGATCGATGGCGCCGGGCCGCAGATCCAGAAACGGCGCATGGAGGGTCACCCGCAATCCGGCTTCCTGCAGTTGCCTGCCGACCTCACGGAAAGCCTCCCGGGGATAGCTCTCCAGATGCCGGTGATTGATCGCAACTTCGGGATTGATCCTCTCCGTAAGAACCGTGGAAAGGAATTTCTCCCGAAGAAAGTGAAAAGGCATGTGGACCTGAATCTCTGCGATGACGTCTCTTTTCACGATTCTCCTTTTTTTGATTCGAACACCGACAGCAAAGTTCCTATTTTTAAAGGAACAGGGATTTTCTCTATCATACCGTATCCGGTTCATCAACCGGCAAATAAACCCTTTGGGGTTGACACCCTGTGAAATATTTGTTACCGGGAAGGCGTCAAGCGAAAGCGCTTTTGCAGCGAAGGGATCCGAATCATCGGGTAGCTTAACCTTTTTACCGAAACGGGAGGCATGATTGGAGGAAGCATTGGATCTAACCGCACAGCAGAGGGTACTTCTCTGCGTGAATGCGGCCTTGGAAAAGAAACCGAAAAGCCTGGTCATCCTCAACATCAAAGAAATCTCGTCGTTTGCCGATTATTATATCCTCATGAGCGGTTCATCGGATCGGGAAGTGCAGGCCCTCAGTTCCGCAATCCAGGAAAAAATGAAAAAGGCCGGATTCCTGCCCCTCGGCACGGAAGGAACCACCCACGGGAAATGGATTCTCCTCGACTACATCGACGTCGTGATCTCCATTTTTTATGAACCGATCCGGGCCTTCTACGATCTCGAACGTCTCTGGTCGGACGCCCCGTCCATGGAAATTCCCGATGATACGAAAGAACTGACGGCCTTGAGCGATGGAATGTAGCGCCCGCGATATCTGCACGGGTCTGGTCGACCTGATTTTTCCGCCCCGGTGCACGGCCTGCGGAAAATCTCTTGGGGAAAGGCAGTGTACACCTTTCTGCGAGGAATGCACCGCCGACTTCCGCTATTTATCCTCGCCCTTGTGCCCTGTCTGCGGGATGCCCTACGCCGATCAGACGGGAACGGATCATCCCTGCGAAATGTGCCTGTTATCCCCACCTCCCTTTGCCGCCGCCCGGTCCGTCGGCGCTTATCAGGGCGTCCTCCAGGAGGTGATCCACCGCTACAAATACGGCCACGACATCACGATCGGGGAAACATTGGGAGAAATCATGGCCGATTACCCTTATCCATTTTTCGACATCCGGGATTATTCCGCGGTCATGCCCGTGCCCCTTCATGTCAGGAGGCTTCGGGAAAGGGGCTTCAACCAGTCCCTGATCCTGGCAAGGCAGATCGCCAGGCGCCACAAACTGAAACTGGATTACCTGTCCCTGAAGAGGGTCATCCCCACGCCCCCCCAGATCCATCTCGGCCGGCATGACCGGGAGCAAAACGTCCGCGGAGCGTTTGAAGTGACAAAACCACCCCGGGTGGAAGGGCAAAAAATCATCGTCGTCGATGATGTCTACACGACGGGCAGTACGGCAAGAGAATGCGCCCGCGCCTTGAACCGGTCAGGCGCCGCGGCGGTGGCGATTCTAACCCTGAGCCGGGCTCTTTCCTGAACCGACTGGCGAGAATAACACATCTTAAAAAAGGAGTCGATCCATGGGCAAAATTCTGTCTCGGGACGATTTAAAGTCCGAAATCGATGCCCTGCATAAGCAGGGGAAAAAAGTCGTTTTTACCAACGGCTGCTTCGATATCCTCCATGTCGGCCATGTCCGTTATCTGCGCGAGGCGAAAAAGGAAGGGGACGTACTGGTTCTGGCTCTGAACAGCGACCATTCCGTCCGGGCCATCAAGGGCGAGAAAAGGCCCATCGTCCCGGAGGAGGAACGGGCCGACGTGATGGCCGCCCTGGAATCGGTCGATTATGTGACCCTTTTCGAGGAACTGACCCCGCTCGAACTGATCGAATACCTGAAACCGGACGTCTTGATCAAGGGTGGGGACTGGGAAGAGGACAAAATTGTCGGCCGGGACGCCGTCCGGAGTTGGGGAGGACGGGTGGCCGTCATCCCCGAGGTCAAAGGTGCCTCCACTACCAATATCGTCGAAAAGATCCGGACCGTTTACCGTTCCGAATAGAGCGGATCATCGGCAAATAAAGAAGATAACTTAATATTATTATTATATTACATTGCATCGGGAATCATCGGCGGAGGTGTTTTTCTCCTTTACAAACCGTGCCCTTTCGTGTATTTAGAACGATCTTTTCGACAGACTGTGGAAAAAATGGAGTGCATGATCATGAAGCCGGAAAAATTAACGTTTTTCAGATTTATGTTGACCCAGAAAATCAATGAGCTCCTGGACGAGGCGGAAAAAACCGTTTCGGAAATGACCAACGAAAAGGTCAATTTCCCCGATCCGACCGACCGGGCCTCCCTGGAGTCGGACAGGAATTTCGAACTTCGCATCCGGGACCGGGAAAGAAAGCTTATCGCCAAAATGCAGGAGGCAATCAAGCGCATCGATGACGGCACCTTCGGGATCTGTGAATCGTGCGGTGGCCCCATTTCGGAAAAGCGTTTAACGGCGAGGCCCGTTACCACGCTCTGCATTGACTGCAAGACCAAGCAGGAAAAGATCGAGAAATTAAAGGGAGAATGACCTGAGTCTCAACTTCCTTTGCGATGGTTATCCGGCGTCCGTTACCCCGCGCAGATTGCACGGCTGACGGGCGCATTTATTTTTCCGGAGGCTGATTCGGAGAAACGGCCACAATGTTTGTCAAAACCGCCGTCAACATCCCGACAGACAGGACCTTCGTCTATTCGGTTCCCTCCGCCTTGGAATCCACCACGACGCCTGGGAAAAGAGCCCTTGTCCCCTTCGGAAGAAGAACCCTTGCCGCCTATATCCTGGAAGTCCTGCCGGACTCGGATCATCCTGAAACCAAAGACATTATCCGCATCCTCGACCCGGAACCCCTCTTCGACCCGGAAGATCTTGCCTTCTACAAGTGGCTCTCCGGCTACTACCTGCAGCCCCTGGGAAAGATCCTGGCGGAAGCCCTTCCTTCCGGCATCACTCCCAAAACCGAACGGGTGATTTTACCGGCCCCTGGTTGCGATGTTTCGGCCACAGAGGGCCTTTCCGAAAAAGAAACGGTTCTGATGAATTTCCTTCGGGACACGCCCGGCGGCATCTCCTGGGAAAAGGCCAATCAGCTCCTGCCGGGCAGAGCCATGGCGAGCACCCTGGCGGCGCTTCAGGAACGCGGATTCGTTGTCGTCGAAGAACGGGTCAAGCATGCCGGAATCAGCCGCAAGATGGAGAAATGGCTTTCCTGCAGCGAGCCTTTTCCCGATGGAATTAAGCTCACAGCCAGGCAGCAGGCGCTCCTTCAGTCCATCAAAAACAGCGGTGAGATAGCTCTTTCCAGGCTGAAGAGCCAGCGTTGCTACACCCCTTCCCTTCTGGATGCGCTCAAAAAGAAGGGAGGCCTCCGGATAACGTCAAGAGAAACGTTTCGTGGAGACGGGACGTCCCTACTGGAAGGCAGCCAACCCGAACGGCCGATCCTCAACGGGGAACAGGTTAAAGCGGTCCGGAAAATCGGGAGAAAACTCTCCCAGGCACGTTTTTCCGTCTGCCTTCTCCACGGTGTAACGGGAAGCGGAAAAACCGAGGTCTATCTGAATGCCATGGAAGAAGCGCTCCGCTCCGAAGGCGGTGTCCTTTTCCTGGTGCCGGAAATATCCCTGACAACACAGCTTATGGAACGAATCCGCAGCCGTTTCCCGGAACGGGAAATCGCCGTCCTGCACAGCGATATCCCTGGAACCATCCGCTATGACTGGTGGCGGCGCATCCGCCGGGGTGACATTAAAATCGTCGTCGGGGCGCGGTCAGCCGTTTTTGCTCCTGTGAAGAGACTGAGGCTGATCATCGTCGATGAAGAGCACGACGGTTCGTACAAACAGGACGAGCGGACCCGGTATAACGGGCGGGACGCCGCCATCATCCGGGGACGGATATCCGGCGCAACAGTTGTTCTGGGCTCCGCCACGCCGGGTCTTCAGACCTATTACTACACACGCTTGGGTAAATATGCTTACCTTTCCCTTCCCAACCGGGTTGAAAACAGACCCCTGCCAAAAGTGGAAGTCGTCTGCATGGACGAAGAAAAAGATGAAACGGGAGCCATTCCCATCCTTTCCGCCCCCCTGGTTCGTGCCATGTCCGACAGTCTGGCCCAGGGATGCCAGACCCTGCTGTTTCTGAACCGGCGGGGATTTCACACCTTTTTCTACTGTCCCGATTGTCGTCATGTCCTCTCCTGTCCCCATTGCACGGTTTCCCTGACTTTTCACGCCGATACGGGACGTCTGCATTGCCATTATTGCGACCACAACGAAAAAATGAACCCCACCTGCCCTGCCTGTGGAGGAGGGCGTGTGCTCCGTTACGGCGCCGGAACGGAACGTCTGGAGGCTGAGGTCATGCGGCATTTTCCCCACGCCTCCATTGGGCGGATGGACCGGGACACGGTAACCGGACGGGGAAATCGCGAAGAAATTCTCAAACGCCTGGAGAAACGGGAAATCGATATCCTCGTGGGAACCCAGATGATCACAAAAGGTCACGATTTCCCTCATATCAATCTGATCGGCGTGATTTCCGCGGATATGTCCCTGAACATTCCCGATTTCCGGGCTGCCGAGCGGACCTTTCAGCTTCTCACCCAGGTTTCAGGACGAAGCGGACGGGGAGACATTCCGGGCAGGGTCATTATCCAGACCCTCAACCCGGATCATTACGCCGTTATGAAAGCCAGCCGCCACGATTACCTGTCCTTCTATGAAGAAGAAATAAATCTGCGGAAGACTTTTTCCTACCCGCCCTTCTCCCGGATGATCACCCTCCATCTTTCCGCCGTCGATCAGGCCCGGGCACAGCTGGACATGGCGGCGTTAAAAACGGAATTGACGGCAATACGGAACCGGGAACGAGCTTATAAACGGATCGAGGTCATCGGACCGACCCGTTCCCCCATCGAAAAGATCCGGGGGCGGTACCGCTGGCAGATTATCTTGAAAGGGAAAGAAATCACTCCCCTCCACGGTCTGGCCAGGGCGATTCTTCTTCTCGAAAAGGCAGGTTCCCTGAGGATCACGGCCGACGTGGATCCCCTCCATTTCATGTAGAACGCCCTTTTCCTTGACAGGCCACACCCATTTCCCTATATTCCGGCGCAAGGAGGCCACACCATGCAGAAACCTTCCATCCTTTTCATGGGAACACCGGAGTTTGCCGTCCCTTCATTAAAAATTCTGATCGATCATCAAATGCCCCTGGTGGGTGTCGTGACCCAGCCGGATCGCCCCAAAGGGAGGGGACGCCAGTTGGCGCCGACGCCGGTTAAGATTCTCGCGGAAGCTCATGGCCTTTCCGTCCTGCAACCGGAGAAAATCCGAGACGAGGCGTTTTTGCACGTTTTCCGGGACCTCGCGCCGGAGCTCGTCGTCGTTGCCGCATTCGGACAGATTCTCCCGGGTGAAATGATCAGCCGGCCCCGCCTGGGCTGTATCAACGTGCATCCCTCCCTTCTGCCGAAATACCGGGGGGCCGCCCCCATCCAGAGGAGCCTGATCAACGGGGACGAGACAACGGGCATGACGATCATGATGATGGATGAAGGGGTCGATTCGGGAGATATTTTACTTCAGGAGCCGGTACCGATCGACCCGGAGGATAACTTCGGAAGCCTCCACGACCGCCTGGCCCAAATAGGCGCCCGAATGCTCTATCGGACCATCGGAATGATCATCGATCAGTCGGTCCGTCCCATCAGGCAAAATCACGCTGCAGCCACCCTGGCGCCACGGATTAAAAAGGAGGATTGTCTCATCGACTGGGGCAGAAGTGTCAAGGACGTGCTGTCCCTGATCCGGGGTTTGTCTCCCGATCCCGGGGCGTACACGTTTCTGGGCGGCAAAAAGATGAAAATCTACACCGCCCGGGGTGAGGCATCCCCTTCATCACCGGCACCGGGCACCGTCAGCACCCCGACCACCGGCGAGTTGGCCGTCGCCGTAGCGGATGGCTTCATTTACCTGCTCGATATCCAGATGGAAAATAAGAACCGGATGCCCGTGCGGGATTTTCTGCGGGGCTATCGGATCGGATCGGAAACCACCTTAGGATAGATCGCAGGGTGGGCTCCGTCCACCCTGCCTTTAATCTTCTGTGATATAGGAAATGTCGGTTTCCAGTACCTCCCGGATTTTCTCCGACAGGTTGTTGGCCGAAAATGGTTTTTGAATAAAGGCCAGGGCGCCCCGATCGATGATTTCCTGGGCCTGCCCCTCGACACTGTAGCCGCTGGACAAAATCACCCGGATGTGGGCGTTGATCCGCTTCAATCTCTCAAAAACTTCCCGGCCTCCCATGCCCGGCATGATCATATCCAGAATGACGAGGGAAATCTCATCCTGCCGGGAGCGGTAGGTCTCAATGGCTTCGGGACCGGACGAGGCCGTGATGACCGTGTACCCCAACATCCTCAGAATCCGCCGTGTCACGACGAGGACCACCTCCTCGTCGTCGATCAGGAGAATCGTCTCGCCGCCTTTCTTCAGTTCTTCCGACGGCCTGACCTTCTCCTCTTCCAGCCTGGCCTCCGAGGCCGGCAGGTAAATCGTAAAAACGGACCCCACGCCTCTTTCCGAATGCACCTTGATGAATCCCTGATGTCCCTTGATGATCCCGTAAACTGTCGCCAGTCCCAGGCCCGTACCTCGCCCCATCTCCTTTGTCGTGAAGAAGGGTTCGAATATTCTCTCCCGGGTCCACTCATCCATACCGACACCGGTATCCCGAATGGATATCCGGACATATGCACCCGGGACAAGATCGATATCCGCCGCTTCCTCTTCATTAAATCGGACATTCGACGTTTCCAGGAATAGATCGCCGCCGCCGGGCATAGCCTGCCAGGCGTTCAGGAACAGGTTCAACAGAACCTGCTCGATCTGGGCTCGGTCAACGTCAACGATCCAGAGAGAATCCCCATATGAATGGTGGATGTTCAATTCTTTCCGGGTTCGGGAAAACATGCTCAGGGTCTGTTCGACAAGTTCGTTTATGCTTGTCGGCCTGACTTCGTATCTGCCGCCCCGGGCATAGCCGAGGAGTTGCTTGGTCAGGTCGGCCCCGCTGCGAACCTGCTTTTCGATCGCTTCAAGATTCTCGTAAAAGGGATGCTTCTGGTCGATCTCCAGAAGCATCAGGGAAGCGTATCCCTGGATGCCCATGAGCAGATTATTGAAGTCGTGGGCAATTCCTCCGGCCAGGGTCCCGATGGCCTCCATCTTCTGCGCTTCCCGGAGCTGGATTTGCATTTGCTGGTACTCGGTAATATCCTCGAAAGTCAGCAGGTGATTCCGGTTTGGCATGATAACCGTCCGGAAATGAATGGTTTTATCGCTTCCATCCTTGCAACGCATGTTGAGAATCCGCTCCCACATGCTGGCCGGTTCCGGCTTGGCTATCACCTCGTCCTGATAAAAATAAGTAAATTCATTCCGATACGTCGGATCGGGATACGCCATTTCAAACCACGTCTTCCAGTCGGGAAGATCTTCCCGGCTATAGCCAAAAATTTCGGTAAAACGGGGATTGAAATAGTCGAATTGCCGATCAGGATTCAAAACAGCAATTCCCACCGGCGTGCTTTCCGCAAGAAGGCGGAAGTGATTTTCACTCTCACGGATGGCCTCTTCGGATTTGATCCTCTCCGTAATATCTCGGACAACAGCCTGAACCACTTCCTTCCCCTCCATTTCGAACCGGCTAAGCAGAATTTCACAGGGGAAGAGGGTACCGTCGATCTTTTTGTGCACCCAGTTAAAGGAACTGTATCCGTTTTCGAGGGCCTCTTCGATATGGCGCAGAGACTCCTGCCAGGATTCCACCCCCGAAGGCTGAAAGGAGGGGGAGAGGTCCGCCGGATGGTGGGCCGTAAATTCCTCTTTCGTCCCGCATCCAAAAAGATCCAGGGTCGCCTGATTGCAGTCCTTGAAACCTTCCTTGTCGAGGATCATGATGGCGTCCTTGGAGTATTCATAGAGATTCCGAAACTTCTGCTCCGATACGCGTAACGCCTCCTCGGCATGATGCCGTTCTTCAATCTCCTTCAGCAGTTCATCATTGATGATGCGGAGTTTCGCTTCGCTTTCCTCCAGGCGCTGCTTGGAAACCGTTGTCTGGGCCAGGCGGATAAACATGTTGTTGAAATCCGTTACCAGGGCTCCCAAATCGCCCCGGACCCGCGATTGAACGGAAACGTTGAATTCTCCCTTATTGACTGTCGCCGTCGCCTTCCTCAGGCTGTCGATGGTCCAGGAGAAATACTTCCCCATCCAGTAGGAAAAGAAAAACAGGAGTCCGCCCGCCACGATGAGCAGAATCACAGACGACTGCCAGAAAGCCTTGGAAAAGGAATTGACGGTCCGGATGAGTCCCGTCGTCATTTCACTGAAGGCTTCGTGGGTGAGCCGCATCGGTTCGGCATACTCGTCCAGGTAGCTCGTGCTGGCCACGGCCAGACGGACCCCGTCGGCCGTTGTTGTACTGAGGCCGATCATGTATATATACTTTGTATAGACCTGACCGTCGATGTCCTTCCAGTTGTGGTAGCAGCCTGCGCGCTTCTGGAGACGGACCTCTTCCGTCAGGGGCAACAATCCGGGAAAAAGCGTATCGTATTCTTCCACATGCCGGTTTTCCAGCTCCCCGTTCAAATGGAAGCGGCAAATCCCGGTCGTGAGATCGTGGACGGACGTATAGCCCGATATGCCGAAGGGCTGCACGGCCAGACGTCTGAATTCCAGGGATTGCTGAAGATCACGGAGAGTCAGGTTACGGTGCTGGGCAAGGTAGATATCCAACTGCAAAACAACATCCTCGGCCTTTTCGCGGATCGAGGTCTCCGCCATGTTTCGGATGGCACGGTCAATGCGGATCTGGGTCTGTTTGTCTATCTTATCGACACCCCGATTGATCTCATCGACAAAGGTTCGGTTGTGGAAACTGAAGGCAATGATGAAAAAGACAACGGGAATTAGAACGGCACACAGGGTCAGAATGATGAGCCGTGTTCCGAAGCGTTGCGGATTGAATCTGTGAAGCCAAGCCATACGATCTATCTCCCGCGGTTAAAAAGTAAAAAGACCGATAGATTTCCAGCAACAAGGGCATTTTTGATTTCTAAAGGATCGGTTTTCTTACATTGGAAAATCCGGAAAGTCCAATAAAAAAGATGAATCGCCCCCCCAGTTTGGTTCAGTCAATCATGCGGATCAAATAAACCGAGAATACGGATATTCAGGTTGAAATCAGCACTCTAAATACGCTACAAGAGAACAATTTTCTATGAAAAATTACAGATCCCGGGAAATTAACCCATAAATGCAGAACAAATCCCCTTCATTCCACCCTCTTTCACCCCGGCAGATAGCCGTACGGACGTTGAATCGTGTCGACGAACAAGGTGCCTATGCCGAGCCGCTTCTGGATTCATATCTGAGCTCTCACCTGCCAAACGACAGCAAAAACCGGAAACTGGCCACCCAAATCGTTTTCGGTACCCTGCGCATGAGGGGATACCTGGACTGGGCGATCGAACAGTTCTATCATGGCTCCTTTCCCGCCATGGAAGGCGCATTGAAAAACATCTTGCGCACGGCGCTTTACCAGATCTTCTATATGGATCGAATCCCGGCCTATGCCGTGGTCAACGAAGCAGTCAGGATGACGGAATCCGCTTTCCGGGGCAGAGGCGCCCTGGTGAATGCTCTTCTCCGGAATATCATCCGCCATAAGGAAACCATGCCCCTTCCTGAGCAAAGCCGGGATCTTCCCCGTTATATTGCTGTCGTTCATTCCCATCCGCGGTGGCTTGTGGAAAAATGGATCGCCCTCTTCGGCAAAGATGAAGCGATCCGCCTGTGTTCGGCCTTCAACGAGATCCCTCCCGTCACGATCCGGGTCAATGCGCTGAAAGATTCCCGGGAAGTCGTTCTTTCGGAGATGTGCCACACAGGCTGGGAAGCCGCCGCAGCCCCTTACTCCCCAGACGGTATCCGGATCGACCGTTCCGGACTCCCCGTCAGGAATACGTCATGGTTTGAGCAGGGGAAAATCCAGATCCAGGACGAAGGGTCGCAGCTCATCTCACGGCTCGTGGATCCTCAACCCGGCGAAACCGTTTTGGACCTGTGCGCCGGGACGGGGGGGAAAACGGCGCACCTGGCCGCCCTGATGGGAAACAGAGGAAAGATTCTCGCCATGGACAATCAGGAGAAGAAACTGGAATCCCTGCGGGCAATGAACAACCGCCTGGGCGTAACCTGTGTTGAAACCCTTCCCCGGGACGGCCGGGAATGGCCGCCGGATCAATTCCATGAGGCATTCGATCGCATCCTGGTCGACGCACCCTGTACGGGGCTCGGCACCTTGAGGAGAAATCCCGAAATCAAGTGGCGCCTGAACCCCGATGAGATCGCCCAGGCCACCGTCCTCCAGAGCGATCTTCTGGACGGCGCCGCTCGCTATCTCAGAAAGGGCGGATGTCTCGTTTACAGCACCTGCAGTCTTCTGCCCGAGGAAAACGAGGACAACATCCGTGCCTTTCTCTCCCGCCATGGCACGTTCCGTCATGAAAGAAGGGTCACCACCATCCCTGGAGATTGTCTGGATCGGAACGGCTTCATGAAAACCCTTCCCCACCGTCACGACATGGACGGTTTTTTCGCCGCTATTCTGGTTAAGTGTGCATAACCTGTCGCCTTGAATTGCAGCCGAATTCGATTGACTTTATTTGACGAAACATGGTAGGCAACGGTTCTATTTAACGGTGCCTCTGCTCCTCTTGCAGCAGGTGCTTCGTGAAACTCTTTAATCCGATTACCTGTTAAAATTCCGTAGGATCCGGCAAAAACGATCCTGTTTTATTTACAGCGGAGGATTATATGTTTTTAAAACAAATTGAGGTCAGCCCCATGGTTGTGTTCGCCTACCTTGTCGGCGATCCTGCAAGCGGGAAAGGGCTCGTGATCGATCCCGCCGATGGTGTGGATTACCTGATCGGTCTGGCCAAGGATAACGGTATTCATATCGATTACATCGTCAACACCCACGGTCATGTCGATCACATTTCAGGCAACAAGGAAATGAAGGAAAAGACCGGTGCATCCATCATTATCCATGAACTTGACGCGTCTATGCTGGGGAACACCCCTCCGGCCATGCTCCGCATGTTCGGCGCCACCCAGTCGCCCCCCGCAGACCTGACCGTCAGGGATGGAGACCTGATCACCGTCGGTGCCGTTTCCCTCCAGGTAATCCATACCCCCGGCCACACACCGGGAGGCATGGTCCTGTATGCGGACGGTTGCGCCTTCACGGGAGATACGCTTTTCGTCGAAGCGGTCGGGCGAACAGATCTGCCGGGTGGCTCGGGGCCGGTCATGTATCGCTCCATCAAGGAAAAAATCTTTACCCTCCCGGATGAAACAAAGGTCCTGCCGGGGCACAATTACGGTCGTATGCCCACCTCCACGATCGGACATGAAAAAAAGTATAACCCATACATACAATAACGACATCAACAGGACCGTCGCTCTGTTGCGGCGGTACGAAGGAGGTTTGAGATGGCAAATTCAGGCCTGATTAAGACAAATTTCCCCAAGCTGAACTTGGTAAACACGGGAAAGGTCCGCGATCTTTATGAAGTCGACCCTTATCTGCTCATTGTGGCAACGGACCGCATCTCCGCTTTCGACGTGGTCATGCAGGAACCGATTCCCGGCAAGGGTAGAATACTGACCCAGATGTCGATTTTCTGGTTTAAGAAAATGGAACACTTAATCGGACATCACCTCGTTTCGACGGATCCCGCGGAGTATCCCCCCGAGTGCCTTCCCTACCGGGAAGATCTGGAGGGACGGAGCATGCTCGTCAAGAAGGCCAAGGCTCTGCCCGTGGAATGCATTATCCGGGGATACCTGAGCGGCTCGGGCTGGAAGGATTACTGTGTGGACCGGACCATCTCCGGAATCAGGCTGCCGGAAGGGCTCAAAGAGTCGTCACGGCTGCCGGAACCGATTTTCACCCCGACGACGAAAGCCCCCGAAGGCCAGCATGACACCGCTATCACCCGGGAGGAAGTTGAAGATATCCTGGGAAATGAGATCACCGGCAAAATCATCGAAAAAAGCTTGGCGATCTACACGGAAGCGGCGAAAATCGCCGACCGTGCCGGCATTATCATTGCCGATACCAAATTCGAATTCGGTCTTTTGGGCGATGACGTGATCCTGATCGACGAGTTGCTCACCCCCGACTCATCACGATTCTGGCCGAAGGATGACTATGAGGAGGGACGCCCCCAGAAGAGCTTCGATAAGCAATTTCTGCGGGACTATCTCCTTTCTCTCAGCTGGAATCAGAAACCGCCGGCACCTCCGCTGCCGCAGGATATTATCGAAAAGACAAGGGAAAAGTACGAGGAAGCCCTGAAACGATTGACACAATGACCCCAACAACCCGCTACGCACCTATTGACACAGAAGCCCTCGATGACTATTGTATGTGCCCGAAAGGACCGCGGCCTCGTGTAAGCTCTCACGGGGAAGGGTGTCCCGATCATCGGAGGGTAGTGCGATAGCATGATAAAGCGTTGTTATTACGAAGTTCTTGGCATCGAGAGAACGGCATCCGACGAAACCATCAAAAAGAGTTACCGGAAGATGGCCATGCTCTATCATCCGGACAGAAATCCCGATAACAAGGAAGCCGAAGAAAAATTCAAGGAAGCGGCGGAAGCTTACGAAGTCCTGTCCGATTCCGAAAAAAGGGAACTTTACGACCGCTACGGCCACGAAGGATTAAGCGGCAGCGGATTCCGCGGTTTTTCCGGTTTCGAGGACGTTTTCTCCAGTTTCAACGACATTTTCTCGGATATCTTCGGTCAGGGAGGCGCCGGCCGGTCGCGGTCGCGAACGGCGGCAAGGGCTGGAGCGGATCTGCGTTACGATCTGAAGATCTCTTTTATGGACGCCGCCATGGGGCTCTCGACGGATATAGACGTGGCGAAGCATACCGTCTGTCCTGAATGTGGCGGCTCCGGCTCCGAACCGGGAAAGAAAGCCGTCATCTGCCCGCGTTGTCATGGCCGAGGCCAGGTGATCCAATCCCAGGGTTTCTTCAGCGTCAGCACCACCTGCCCGCAATGCCACGGCATGGGTCAGATGATTCCCCACCCCTGTAAATCATGCCAAGGAGCCGGCCATGTCAGTGTCACGAGAACCGTCAACCTGAAAATCCCTGCCGGTGTGGAAACAGGCTCCAGACTACGCCTGCGTGGCGAAGGTGAAGAGGGCGATTACGGGGGACCGAGCGGAGATTTGTACGTCTTCATCCACGTGGAACCTCACGACTACTTCGACCGGCGAGGCTATGATCTCTACTGCCGCGTACCCATCACTTTCATCCAGGCGACACTGGGAGCGAAGATAGATATTCCGACCCTGACGGGTTCGGAAAAACTGAAAGTGCCAAAAGGCACCCAACCAGGGGCCGTTTTCCGATTGAAGGGAAAGGGAATCCCTCACCTCCGGGGAATGGGACGGGGCGACCAGATCATCGAAACGGTGGTGACGATTCCGACGGAATTGACCCGGAAACAGGAAGAACTGCTGAACGAGTTGGCAAAACTTGAATGAGACGTGACGAAAGGAGCTTTTCATGAAAACGAAACGGACCTTCGCGATTGTATGTCTGATGTGTCTTATCTGTCTGGGCGGCTGTGTCCCCCTGATCGTCGGCAGCGCCGCTGTCGGAGCCGGGTCGGGTACCTATGTCTATATAAACGGCGAACTGCGTGTGGAATACAACATGTCTTTCGAAAAGGTCCGGACAGCCTGCGAAATGACCGTCGCCGAACTGGGTGGGAAGGAAGTGGTCCCCGATTGGAAGATCGGTGAAGGATCGATCACCACCGTCATCCGGGGTGAAAAGACAAAACTCCATCTCGAATACAAGGCGAAGGAGACAACGCTGCTCACCATCCGGGTCGGGTTCTTCGGCAACAAGGCTTCCTCTCAGTTAATCAAGGACAAGGTCAGCGAATACCTGGTGAAAAACCAGTAAATCTCCCTGAACCAGGAACGATCATATACAGCCATCACTTGGGATATTTCCAATCTCCTGGGTGGTGGCTTATCTACATTGAACGCCACCCCATATCCCCATATCTCATGACCAAATTTTACAAACGATCTTGGCTGGTGCCGTGACAACTGCCGATGACGAAGGGGGGGCTTTATCTCTTTTCATAAATATCCTTGATCTCCTTTATTTTCGGCTGGACAGATATTTTTGCATTGACATCAATTACGGGAAGCATGTATTCGCTCGTGTCAATTCCGACCTTTCTCATTCTTGTGTGCAACTCCTCGGCAGTCTTTTCATCATCAACACTTTTGAACTTATATGGCAGACCCGCATCATCCAATTCTCCTAGATCCTGTACCGTCCAGCCACAAGTCTTCCGACCATAAACTACGCGATGTTTTCAGTATCATAATGAGGGCTGTAAGGGCTCGCGGAGTTCATAAGAGCACTGTTGGGGATGGTCTTTCTCCCGTTGACCATGGACGAAAGTTTGCACTTCGCAAATCCGCCATGTTTATCCACCCGGAATATCTCATTTGTCACACCTGACACCCTCTAAAAAAGAAGAGACATTCAAGAACAAAAGTTTGCCCCGTCGCACTATGGCCCGACCTTCGACAGAGGTTTCACATGTGAAATATTTAAGGTTTTTGATGAGGCCTCATTGGAATAGGGCGATTGCGACTGTTTGTAAACGGACTTAACCCGGTAGGTATAGATCGTATTGGGCTGCAAACCGGCGACGTCGGTATAACTGCCCGAACCGCTCAGCGGGGGCGATGTATTGGAAAACTGCGCGATTTGAGCAAAGGTTCCTCCAAGCCCTTTCCGCTCAATAATATAGGCCTGTGGACGGTTGCCGGACTCTTTTAGCCCCACCTGCCATCGCAGCGTAATCGAATGCATGCCGCCCGTCGCCGTGAGATTATGCGGCGTCTTAGGCGTCGTGCCCGCTCCGATAGCGATGGGAGGCGGAAAGGTACAGGACGTCGATTCGTTTGAAGGCGGCGATTCCTCGCCGTTTTTCTTCAGATACACGCGATACGTGTAGGTATGGTTAGGCTCCAAACCGGCGTCCAGGTAGCTCAGGACGTTGTTGACGGTGGCAATGGTCGCATAGGTTCCGCCGTTGGTCCGTTTCCGCTCAATGCGATATTTGGCACCAAAGGTGCTGGAACGCCAGGAAAGCTGTATCCGGTCGGTTGTGCCCTGTACCTGCCTGGCCGTGAGATTGGTCGGCGGCAGGGGCGGACGCTTAAAGGCCTGGATCAAACCACTTGTTCCTTTGAGGGCCTGGGGAGCATTCATCGCCGCTTCCACGCTCCAGTTTCCCGGCTTGGCCGGGCGGAAATATCCTGTCAGGGTTCCATTTTGCGCTGTACTTTTTCCCTGTAAAATAACATCCGTATCTTGCCAGCCCTCCACCAGCGTGCTGATTGGCTGGAAGCGGACTTTCACCTGAATACCCAGCGACGGCATGTTCTTCGGTTTCACCGTCACAAAAACCTTGTCACTGACATAGCACGGCGATGTTTCGGGAGAAAGGGTGACTTCCGGCGCCAGGGGTCTTTCAGCATACATCTGGGCGACCTGGGCCAGGAGCTGGGATCGCTGGCCAGGGTTGAGCAGGTCGGCGCTGCGGGGATACCGGACCGGATTGGCTGAGGACGGTTTGATGGCCGGATAGTTTGTCTGTACGACAGAGCTGGTGCAGGGAACCGCCTGTGCCCATGGATCGACCGTGCAAGCACTGTTTGAAGTGGCCAGGGTCATCCAACCTCCATGTACCTTTTGTTCGAGCACCTCATTGGCCATCTTGCTGACAGGATAATAGGTGCCCTTGCCCCTTATCTGCAGGGGCGACGGACATGCATATTCCCCTGTGCCGCCGAAATTGCAGACACCGTCGAATTCATACCTGTATTGGATATTGCTGGACTCGACCACACGGACAGCAGTCACCGCACAGGTAAATCCGCAGGGAGTCCCGGAACCCGATGTATCGAGTGTGGCTGCGGCAGCCCATTGGGGAGCGACAATCAAAAACACCCAGACACACATGAGGATAAATGCAATAATAGCTGTTTTGATTATGTTATTCTTCATATCCGCTCACCTCCTTAAGGCATAATCGATCACTCACTTGGGAAAGTTTCCCTTACCCTAAAATTTCAGTGACTTACAGGGAGGAAAACCCTCTTTTTATCAGAAATTTAAATCCCTGATCTTGAATCAATTTTAATTTTCCCTGATTTAATCAGGATAATACACATGACAAAACAACAAACCACAAAACTCCATGAATATGTTTTTGCCATTTCCTTTGCCGATGCTGGACTATCAGTGATAAAAGAAATCCATTCTATTGGCATCAGAAAACCAACAAGACCAAAACAGAGTGGCAGGGCTACCCTCCATAGTGCATCAATAATTTTGAACAAAATTATTTTGTTATGGTGGCGTAGTTCCATATATTCCTTGAATCGATCAACGAATATCAACAAATAACCAATCAATACCCCAATTGAAATTCCCATAAGAATTGCAATGATATTATATTTTTGCATCAACAATTAAGTCCTTGTCTTAATCTGACCGAACACTTATTTTATTTTTAATATCAAGCTTTTAGAAACTACTGCTTGTCTTTTCAGTACATTGTCATGAATCAAAAGAACAACACCGGCGGGAGGATATCATGTAAAGAATCTGGGGAAATTGAACTGGTAAGAAATTTAAGTGTCTATCCCCCCCGGACAGGTTGTGAAATAGGATATTTAACCTCTTCTGTCAAGCAAATCCTTGGAACGATTGCATGGCTAAGAAACGGAGACGATCCCTTTTCATAAAATTATTCCCTCAAAAAATTCCTGCGCTCCAAATTCATATTTTACACCGATTTAAAAATATCTTCCCGGATAGGCCCGCCTTCTTCATCAATGGAAACGGACTTTGGGAAGCATCCATGCAGGTCTTCCCTCAGGAATAATTGACTTTCTCGGAACCGTACAAACCGCAAACACCAAAATAAACGGAATCGTTTTCACACCCGAAATGCCATAAGGGCAGTTGACACGGCAATCCGTCGCCAATATAATTGCGGCAACGTCAATTCGTTTTTATTGGCCAAACAAAGTTGATGAAAGTGATCTAACCATGGATAAGCTACCGGATGATGAACAGAACTGGGATGACCGAAACTGGCAACAGAAAAACCCGTCCATTCATGGTACGGTAGAATTTCTTATGCGGCGAATGCATCATAAGGGTGATTTTCCCACCTTTTCCCAGCAAATTATTGAAATTAACAATAAACTTGCGTCACTAACAGCCATCCACCTTTCTTCTACAGGAGAGCTGGCAAATATTATTCTGAAAAATTTTTCTCTGACCAATAAACTCCTCCGGGTTGTCAATTCAGCTTCTTACGGCAATATTTCCGGTAAGGTGGCAACGGTTTCCAAAGCGGTTTTTCTCCTCGGATTCGAAAAGGTGCGCATGATCGCGGCGGCCCTCATGATTTTCGAACACTTTCAGAACAGGACGGAAATAGCAGAGTTGGAAGAAGCCATCTCGGCGGCCTACATGAGCGGTGTCATGGCCATGGACATTGCGGAAGAGATGAACCTGGGCCGCAAGGAAGAAGCCTTTATCTGCGCTATGCTCTTCCACTTGGGCAAGATTCTCGTAATCTGCTATTTCCCGGAGGAGTACCGTGAAATCAGGAACCGGATGCTTGCAAAGAACCTTGCCGAAGACAGCGCCGTGCGTTCCGTCCTCGGGATTTCCTACAAAGAGCTGGGGATGGCAATATCGACATCCTGGAATTTTCCCGACAAGATTGTCCAGAGCATGGTGGACCTCCCTCCAGGCGAGATCAAAAGTCCAAAAAACGAACAGGAAATCCTGCGGCATCTGGCCAATTATTCGAATGAGCTTTGCGATATCGTCATAAACACCCGGGAAGGGGAAATGCTACAGTTCCTGGATGGCTTTTCGCACCGTTATCAATACACCATCCCGATGACATCCCAACAGGTGATAAAACTTTTCAATTCGGCGACAGCGAATGTTGATCGTTATTCCGAGTTTGTCCGGATCAACCCAAAAAGCGACTCTTTCATGAAAAAATTAATCCATTTCCGTCAGGAGGAGATGGGAAGCGGCGCGCATGAAAAGACCGAAATGCGTCACCCGCCAGGGTCGGTCTCCTCTGCAGCGCAATCCGATTTTCAGCCACAGACGGATCAAAAGAAAAAGGAACAGGATCAGATTATCGAGAATGGGATCCAGGAAATAGCCGATGTCATGAAAGGCACCTACACTTTCGGTGATGTGATTTACGTGATACTGGAAACCATGTACCGTGGATTCCAGTTTGACCACGTCCTCTTTGCCATGAAGGACACAACGCACACCACAATGATCGCCCGCTTCGGCCTGGGTGCGGATATTGATCGTGTTATCAAGCATTTCCGCTTCTCGATCTGCGCCTCATCTGATATCTTCAACATCGCCATATCAAAGGCCAAGGGCATTGTCATCGACGATGCAAATGCCCCCAATATCATCAGAAGCCTTCCCGAATGGTACCGCCATGCCATAGCCGCCCCATCTTTTCTCGTCTATCCGATCATTGTCAAAGACATCTGTATCGGCATCATCTATGCCGACAGAAAGACGAAAGGCTCCATGCTGTCGGAAACCCAGTTAAAATACATGGAAGAACTGAGGAAATTGGCCGTGAATGCCATGGGGCAGAAGCGCCAGGGCAATTCCTGATGCGTCCCCAAAAGAGGTACACGATTTTGTTTCTAATTCAGGCAGTCCGGCAGAAAGGGAGGTTTAACCGGTGCCTATTCTGTCCGAAGGATATCTTTTCTTTCCCTGCATCCTCTCAATAATTTCGCCCTGGAAACGGGAAGAAAAGGCTGAACAGGTAAAGGACGAAAGGAATGGAAACAAGCGAAAACAGAAAGCTTCCCACGATGAATTGACTGCAGAGGGCCCGGTTTCCTCCCGATCGCTCGGCAAAGATGGGAATCGCCGTGACAGGAGGTACCGCCGCTTCAAGCATGATAATCAGGGCCACGGGAAACGCCGGTTTGACTAGGATCAGGATTCCAAGCGCAACCAGGGGAAACAGGATATTCTTGGCCAGGGCAAATTTGACCACTTCGGCATAATAGAGTTTTCGCTTCCCCCCAGTCTCCAGCATCATATCCTGATAGAGGTTGCCACCCAAAATCAGCATGAACAAAGGAGATGCCATGGCGCCGACCATGATGAAGATGGTTTTGACGAAATGGGGTACATAGACCTGAAGCCCGATCAGGGCGACTGCCATGCCGACGATGGTCGAAACAAGCACCGGATTGAACAAACGGGCCATATTGAAAGCCTGGTCGTGACCCTTCTTCGGAAAAAAGAACGAGTAGGTGCTGAACATCAAGGTCGGATGAAGGAATACCATAAGGAACAGGGGGATGAAATACGGATTTTGGGTCCCGAAGAGCCCTGTGATGATGATCAGGGGGAAAAAGAGGCCATTTTGATAGAAAAGCCCCATGGCAAATTCACCCTGATGTTCCCGTCTGGCGAGAAGGGAACAGAGCAGCGCCAGAACAAGGGTCACGGCCAGAAAACCGAGCCACCACAGAGGCATATGCCACCAGTCGGGGTTTTTCTGGGGTGAGAAATCGATGATCAGGCTGGCCAGGACAAGGCATGGAACGGCGATATCGATGGACAGGACAGAAAGAAAACCCAACGTTTCATTCGAGACGCGATGCCGCCCGATGATCCAGAAACCGAGGACACCGATTCCTAGGAGGGTCACAACGGCCTGTAACGTGATTAAGAAAATTTCCATGAATGCCTCCCTGAGGCTGTGCTAAGCACGCGGGAAAATTATGTTAATCAAGGAATACCGGCACGGCGGATGAAAGATGCTTACAGCGTATATCCCCCCTCGTTCCATGGCATTATCATCAAAAAGGGGGAGCGTTGGCTGTAATTTCCAGTTGTCAATATTTACTACACCATGTATTGCTTTTCAATCTTTCCTGTTCACTACGGGGAAAATGAACCGCTTAGGATAAATCGTGATTCAAAAACAGCTTATTACTTCGGCAATTGAATAGATCAATTTCCGTCCGTCGAAAGACGGAATCCAGAATGAATTTGACTGGATGCCGGATCGAGAGACTGTGTCGTAATACCGATTTACATTCGAAGTCATTTTGAGCAAAGAGAAGAATCTAATAATAACGATATGTTATAAGTATGAAGAAAATTATCCTCGGTATTTTTTTGAGTGCTGTTCTCATCTACCTTTCCCTGCGGGGTCTCCGGTTTCAAGCTGTTGCCGAAGCCATCCACGGCATCCGACCGTCCTATGTCCTGTTATCCCTGTCGATGATGCTATTGATGCAGGTGCTGCGCTCGATCCGCTGGGGAGGGATTCTGAAACCCGTTGTGCTGGTGGACCCCTTCACCCTCTTTTCGATTACGAACGTGGGTTTTCTGGCCATCGCCGCCATCCCGGCACGGCTGGGCGAGTTGGTCAGGCCGCTTTTGATTTCACGGAAGAAAGAGATCCCGATGGCGGCGGCCCTGGGCACCATATTCGTTGAGCGGATTCTGGACACGTTCACCGTTTTATTCATGGCCGGTTTTGTGATTCCCCTGATGCCGCTTCCAGCATGGCTGGTCCGCTCCGTATCCGTCATGTCCGCCATAACCCTCATCGCCGTGGTTTTAACGTGGCTGTTCATCTCAAAGAGAAAGCGTATCGAGGGGATTGAACGATTTCTTCCAACTGCTCTACGGGATAGGTACGCCGATCGGATTCGCCGCCTGATCGCTCATTTCATCGACGGGTTTGCCGTGATCACGGACTGGAAAAAGTTAAGTGGACTCATGGTGCTGTCCCTGGGCATCTGGATTGTCGATGTGTTCGCCATTTACGCCCTGTTTCTCGCCTTCGGATACAGCCTTCCCTTTCTGGCCGCTTTCGTTCTCATGTTTATCCTCATCGTCGGAATCGCCATTCCGACGGCCCCCGGTTTCGTCGGGAACTGGCATTACGCCTGCATCCTGGCGCTGACCCTGTTCGGAGTGGACAAGGCCGACGCCCTGAGTTTCGCTATTCTCTACCACGCATTATCGATCGGTATCGTCCTGATGCTGGGGCTGATCTTTCTTCCCTGCAACCGTTTTTCCCTGAAGGATCTAACAAAAGGGGGAAAAAATGTCTGAAGAATAAAATGGTCCGTTTTTCAGCGATTTATCCATCCCAGCGGGGGATTCTCACCCACTATCATCATACAAAAAAAGGCTGTTCGCATATCCGTAAACCGCCCATATCAGTCTATTCTCTACGCTCAGAGGAGGTGTCTCAGGCTTCGCCTTTCGATTCAAGGCCGTAGGCCTTGATCTTTCGATGCAGGTTGCTTCTCTCCAGACCGATCGCTTCCGCCGTTTTAGAAACGTTACCGTCAAATTCCTGCAGTTTGCGGGCGATAAAGTTTTTTTCGAATTCCACCTTGGCGGCCCGGTAGGAATCGGCCATCTTCGCCAGATCTTCCGGAACCTCGCCGTGAAGTTCTTTCTCCAACTGGGGGATATCGCTGTCCGTAATCGTCATGGCCGGGGTCATGATGACCAGCCGTTCCGTGAAGTTTTTCAATTCCCGCACATTGCCCGGCCAGTCGTGATCCATGAACAGGGCGAGGGCCTCTTCGGTGATGCTCTTTTCCGCATCTCCTTCCCGCTGGGCGAAATCCTTCAGGAACCGTCTCACCAGGACCGGGATATCCTGTTTTCTGTCTCTCAACGGCGGCACAATCAACGGAATGACGTTCAACCGGTAATAGAGGTCCTGTCTGAACCGCCCTGCCTCCATCTCCTTCTCCAGATCCTTGTTTGTCGCAGCCAGCACCCGAACATCCATGGAAATAGGCTTGGTCCCGCCTACCCGTTCGAACTTCTTCTCCTGGAGAATCCGGAGAATTTTGGCCTGGGCCTTGAGACTCATATCGGCCACCTCATCGAGGAAAATCGTCCCTTCGTGGGCCAGGTCGAACTTCCCCCGTTTGGCCGCCGTCGCCCCGGTAAACGCCCCTTTCTCATGCCCGAAGAGCTCGCTTTCAATCAATTCCTCCGGGATAGCGGCACAGTTGACCTCGACAAAAGGCCGGTTGGCCCGTCTGCTTTTCCGGTGGATGGACCGGGCAACCAGTTCCTTTCCCGTGCCGTTTTCTCCCATGATCAGGATCCAGGCATTGGTGGGCGCAACGATACAGATCATCTCCTTCAGGGCAACGATCGGTTCGCTTTCACCGGTCAGTTCATAATCCTGAACAATCCTCTGTTTCAGGATCAGGTTTTCCTCCTCCAGGCGAACCATGTCCAGGGCGTGGTCCACGACGAGAATCACCTTCTCGAGCGAAAGGGGCTTTTCGATGAAGTCGAAGGCCCCCAGTTTCGTCGCTTTCACGGCCGTTTCGATCGTGCCGTGGCCGGACATCATGACCACCCGAACCTGTGGATGGTCGGCCCTGATCTGCTTTAAGGTTTCGATTCCATCCATGCCTGGGAGCCATATATCCAGAAGGACCAGGTTGGGCAGTTCCTCATCGACGACCTTTACGGCATCTTCCCCGCTGTTCGCCGTCAGGACTTCGTAACCTTCGTCCATGAGGATTCCGCTCAGGGAATGGCAGATACTCTCTTCATCATCAACGATTAAAACGGTTCTCTTCATATCGGTTTGTCTCACATCTCCCGGGTCCATTCTTCCACCCGGACTGAAATCATTTCATACACACAGGATCGCATTCCCGTTCATCCGATCCCGCTTTGCTTGATTTCCTCGTGTTCACCGGCCATTTCGGGTACGGGTAATTCAAAAGCCACAACCGTTCCGGACGGGATGTTGGCCCGAACTGTCACAGACCCGTTGTGATCGGCTATAATCGAGCTGACGATGGCCAGGCCAAGGCCGGTCCCGGATTTCTTCGTCGAAAAGTACGGTTCGAATATCTTTGTGGTATGCCGGGAAGGAACCCCGCAACCGTTATCCGCAATCGCCACTCGGGCCTTTCTCGCTTCGGAATCGTAGCCGGTCGTCACTTCAATGCGTCCTTCCGCCTTGTTCATGGCGGCAACGGCATTGTCCAGCAGGTTGACCATGACGCGCCGGATCTGCTCTGCATCGAGATACAGAGGCGGAATATCCTGCCCCGGATTGAATTCGAAAGCGATTTCCTTATGGGCGTCCTGGAAGAGGAGGATCGGATCGTGAACCGTCGCGTTCAAATCGTTCAAAACAGGGGTGGTAACCGGCATCCGGGCGTAACGCGAAAATTCGTTCACCAGGTTCTTGAGAACCTCCACCTGACTGATGATGGTATCGGTACACTCCTTAAAGACCTCGCCGTCATCCCCCAGTTTTTCGCTGTAACGCCTCTGTAGTCTCTGAGCGGAAAGCTGGACCGGCGTCAGGGGGTTCTTGATTTCATGGGCCATCCGGCGTGCCACCTCCCGCCAGGCGGCAGCCCGTTCCGCTTTCTGCAGTTGTGTCAGGTCTTCGAGAACCATCACCATTCCCAAATTCTGTCCTTTGCTTTCATGGATCACGGTAATGGTGACCAAGACCGTCAGGGGACGTTCCCGGATGGTCAGTTCGATCTGTTTCTCCACAACACCCCGACCGCTTGTGCTGACGTCATCCAGCAGTTCATTAATGACGGACATGTTATCGGCAGTCAGCATGCCGCTGCAGGGTCGGTTGAGCACGTCGGTCGCCTGCATATCCAGCATCAATTCCGCCGCCCGGTTGATCGTCGTCACAACACCGTTTTTATCCAGAGACAGGACACCGGCCGAAACATGCAGCAAAACGGCCTCCATGTATTTTCTCCGTTCCTCCAGGTCCGCATTGGCCAGCTGCAAACTCTCTTTGCTTTTCTTGAGATCTTTCGTCATCTGGTTAAATGAATCGACCAGGACACCGATCTCATCTTCCGCAACAATGTTGATCTGATGATCGAGATTGCCCTCGGCGATTTTGTGGGTCGCTTCCGCCAGGTCCTGAATCGGTTCGGTAATGCCCTTAGCCAAAAACAGACCAAACCAGGTCGCGGAAAAGACAATGAGCAGGGTGACGATGGACAGCGTGACGATATAGTTCAGCTTGATCGGATTCTTGAAGAGCCGCAACTGGCTGTAGGCTTCCGAGGTATTGGACACGACCGTGATCTTGTCGACAATCTGTTTCGGAACGAGAGACCCGACGAAAACATACCCGATCACTTCGTAAGGACTGATATGAGAATAAATAGGAACCAGAACGGTGATCACATCTCCTGCGGCGGACGGCTTGACGATGGAAACTTCCTTGCCCGCGTACAGGTCCTCCCGGACTTTGGCCGTAAAGAGATCGCCGGGCACTTTGGGAAAATTGGGGTCGCTGAAAACGATATTTTTTTCCCGGTTGTCAAAAGAAATCTGCAGATAGCCAAGTTTGAAATTCTTCTGTTTCAGTTGGGCAAGATTGACCAGAAACTCATCCCGGTCCTGATCGTAGAGTTGATTCAGGGTAATGTCGGAACTGATCTGACCGGCATAGAACTTCGCCTGGTCTTCCGTCTGCTGGTAATGGAGATGCGCCAGTTCGATGGTCTGGTCAAGGGCATCGCCGATCTTGATGCTGAACCAGTTTTCGATGCTGTAGGACAGGAAATTGATGGAAATAAGGAACAGAATAACGGTCGGGATCAGGGACAGGCTGACGAAAGCCGTCACCAGTTTGGTCCGCAACCGGGAGCCGAGAATGCCCCGGCGCCTTTCGAAGACAAGTTTGACGACGTTACGGATGATCAGGAAAACCAGGAAAAGAATCAGGATGATATTGATGTTGATCAGGCCGAAGATCAGAAAGTCGTTGGATGCGCCCCAGTCAACCTGGCTGCGGAAAAAACGGTTTTCCGCGAAGGTGAGAATCACAATGATCAATACGGTCAGGACGATGAGGATTCTCTCTCGCTTGCGGCGTTTTGCTTCTTGAATCTCCGTCCGATGCTGGTCGGCACCCCGGTTCACCCTTTCCAAATGAACTCCTTCCGATACCAGTTCGTTTCCGTTTCCATAAACGGTAAAAACAACAGGATGTATTTGACAAAACGGGAATGCTGATCCTTTTCAATTTTCGCCTTGATTGTCACGTAATACTTTTCCCCTTTATTCAGAGCACGGATCTTGATAACAGAAATACCGTTCATTTCAAGCAGGTAGACTTCCGCCATATCGACATCCCTAAATTCCGATGTCTCCATTTCCTTTTCATTGAGTCGTGTCGTCACATAGATGTTTTTTTTCACATTATCGTATTTGATGGCGTTTCGGACAACCAGGTGAGACAGGCGCTGATCGAACCAGTAAGGACATTCCCGATAGAAGTTGACATAGAACGTACAGTTGATGGGCACGCCCGCATAGATCAGTTTTTCCGTATCCCCTTTCTGAATATTCTGCAGCCTGGCATAAACCAGAACGTCGCTCATATCATCCATCACCATGATGTCGTTGATTTGACCATTTTTTGCGCAGGACGCAAGGACAAAAACGAAAATCAAGATAAAGGTAATGATAACGGATTGACTGGTTTTTTTTGTTCCCATAGGAATTACAGTGGCCCCTATACGGTTAATAATCGATTGCTTTTTCTAAGAAACTAATCCCCAAAAAGCAAGCGCTATTTATCAGTTAGGCGATGAGGGGAAAGGGGGGAAGATTTCCGGAACGACAGGCGGCTACAGGCGCACGGAGTCTAAAACTTCCATGGCCGGCTGGCTGGTCGGGCAATACTTCTCATTCAGGGTCCGGTTTTCGTAATAACGGATGATCTGCCAGTTCTCCGGGTGGGCCATCAATTCTTTCAACAGCATGAAGTGTAACTTGTGGCCGGACTTGTAGGCCTTGAAATGTCCCATGATGGGCATGCCGATGAGAAACAGATCGCCGATGGCATCGAGAATCTTGTGCTTGACAAACTCGCTCGGATGACGAAGCCCTTCCTTGTTGATGATCTTTTTGTCATCCAGGACAACGGCGTTCTTCAGGGAGCCTCCCAGGGCCAATCCCCTGGCCTGAAGGTATTCTACATCCTTTAAGAAACCGAAGGTTCGGGCGAAACAAATTTCGTTTTCGTAGGCGACTTCGGACAGATCCAGCTCGTAGGTCTGCCGCCCGATCAGGGGATGCTCGAAGTGGATTTCATAGGTGATTTTAAATCTGGAGGCGGGCAGCAGTTGTGCCCATCCTTCACCGTCCGATACCGATACGGCCTTTTTAATGACCAGGAACCGCTTCTCCGTGTCCTGCTCCAAAACACCCGCGGCTTTCAGCAAATTGACAAACGGCAGGGCGCTCCCATCCATTACGGGAACTTCCGGTCCGTCGATCTCGATTTCGGCATTGTCGATCCCCATTCCCCGAAAGGCGGAAAGAAGATGTTCAATCGTCGAAATTGAGTTCCCGTTGTTGCCGATGGTGGTCGCCAGGGTTGTGTCGGAAACATTTTCAATGGAGGCCTTGACACGGTTGTGCCCCGTCACGGCATCTTTCCGGATGAACGTGATTCCCTCGTTCGCAGCGGCGGGCTTGACCGTCATGCTGATTTTTCTGCCTGTGTGCAAACCAACACTGCTGCAGGTGACCTGATTCTTGACTGTTCTCTGTAAATACATAGTCTGTATGTCCTTGACCGGCCAAGGCGCTTTCCATGTACCGAAGCCTGAAGCCGTTTACCCCCTGTTTCTATTATTGATTTTTATTTTACAAAAAATATACCATTCGGCAAAAATCTTTGTTAATTCCTCGAATTAATTCAACTATCCGATTACACGCCATTTTCTCCAGTCGTTTATTCCGCCCGTAACGGGGATTCGCTTCCCGCATGTGTTGTTTCCGCCACAGATGGATAAAATCCGTTGCAAACCCTACGCAGCGACCAACCGTCGGCTGAACGCTTCTCCGTCCTGAATATCAGGGGTTCAGTCTCTGTAGAATCTTTCTCTTTCGCTGTATATACAGCCGCAGTAGCCCTGCCGGTACATGGCCCGTTCCTTTGATAACCGGATACCCTCCTGCCAGCCCTCGCGGAAATCATGGTACAGGAAAGGGACGCCATATTCGGTCGACAGGGATTCGGCAATCGCCACAATCTGATCATGTTTCTGGTACCGGCTGTACAAAAGTGTCGTCGTCAGGGCCTCCAACCCTCGCTTCTGTGCCTCGGAGAAAGCATACCGCAATCGCTCCATATAGCAGTGGCGGCACCGGTCCTCTTCTTTGTAGGACACAGCGCGGAAATAACGCTCGACGGGATAACCTTTCCCGATGAGAAGTTCCAGGGACTCTTCCCGGGCATAGGTTTTCAGCGTATCAAGACGCCGCTGATATTCGGCGTACGGATGGATATTGGGGTTGTAGAACAGGCCCAGGATATCATGCCCGGCAGATCTCAGGACCTTCAGGGGATAAATGGTGCAGGGACCGCAACAGATGTGGAGCAAAATGTTCATGTTCTTTGGAATAACGTATCCGCCCTCGTCCGGTTAAAACAGGTCTTTCTGCAGTCGGATCGGCCATGCCTTGCCGAAATGTTCGTAGGCCAGCTTCGTCGCCACCCGACCCCGGGCGGTTCTCTGGAGATACCCCTCCTGGATCAGGTAGGGCTCGTAGACATCCTCCAGGGTCGTCTTTTCCTCGCCAATGGCGGCGGAGAGATTCTCAATTCCCACAGGACCACCGCTAAACTTGTCGATCACGGTCAGGAGAATGGTCCGGTCCATCTGATCGAATCCTTTTTCATCGACTTCAAACTGCTCCAGAGCCTCGATGGCGATACGGTGGTCGATGAAGCCCTCGGCCTTGACCTGGGCGTAATCCCGTACACGTTTGAGAAGGCGGTTGGCAATGCGCGGGGTACCCCGCGAACGGCAGGCCAACTCCCGGGCGCCATCGCGATCGATGGAAATATCGAGGATCTTCGCGGATCTCTTAATGATTACGGACAGTTCGTCCGGCGTATAAAATTCAAATCGGAAACTGATGCCGAACCGATCCCGAAGCGGAGAGGTAAGCAGTCCCGCCCGGGTTGTCGCCCCGATCAGGGTGAAGTCGGGAATTTCCAGTTTCATCGACCGGGCGGAAGGGCCTTGTCCGATGAGAATGTCAATGTGAAAATCCTCCATGGCCGGGTACAGGATTTCCTCGACCACATGGGACAGCCGGTGAATTTCATCGATAAAAAGAATGTCGTGCTCGTGGAGATTGGTCAGGATAGCCGCCAAATCGCCGGGACGCTCGATAACGGGACCGGAAGTGACCTTGATATCCACGCCGAGTTCCCGGGAAACGATATAGGCCAGGGTGGTCTTCCCCAAACCGGGGGGACCGTACAGCAGAACATGGTCCAGGGCCTCCCGGCGCCCCTTCGCCGCATCGACGAAGATCGAGAGGTTCTGTTTCACCTTTTCCTGCCCGATGTACTCCGAAATCGTCTTCGGTCGAAGAGACAGTTCCTCCCCTTCCTCCTCATCCATGAGGACGGGACTGATGATCGATTCCCTCTTCAACGTTCCCATGCCTTTACCTGCCTTGCCGAAATATGGAAAGGAGTATTAATTCGCCAGGATCTTCAAGGTTTTCTTCAGGAGAATGTCCAAAGACATCTCCTGCTCCTGGGCCTCCTGAAACACCCGCTCCAGAACGTCCTGCACCATTTGATTCTTATACCCGAGGTTCATCAGGGCTGACAGGGCATCGTCTTTCATCTCCTGTACATCTGCCGCTAAGGGTTTATCATCGGTCCGTGCTTCGAAAACCTCGACGATCTTTTTGTCCCGCAAATCAAAGATGATCCGTTCCGCCATTTTCTTCCCCACGCCGGGGATCCGGACCAGCCGGTTCAGATCTCCCCGCGTAACGGAGCGAATCAGTTCCTGCGGATCGGTGCCGGAAAGAATGTTCATCGCCAGTTTCGGACCGATGCCGTTTACGGTGATCAGAAGCTGGAAAATATCTTTTTCTCTCTGACTGACGAAACCGAAGAGGGTAATGGCATCCGCCCTGACCTGCGTGTATATGTGGAGTACGACATTTTCTCCGACTTCGGGCAGTTCGTAGAAAGTGGTCAGGGGAACAAAAACTTCATAACCCACCCCCATCGCTTCGAGGATCAGCGAGGTCGGTGTTTTCTGGATGAGGGTTCCGTTGATTCTGGCAATCATTAGACGACCGTTTCTTTCTGAGAGTTCATGTGGCAGACAGCCACCGCCAGGGCATCAGAGGCATCAGCAGGCAGCATTGCCGGCAGCTGTAAAATAGCCTGCACCATTTTCTGGACCTGATATTTATCCGCCCGTCCGTAACCCACGACGGCGCTTTTGACTTCCAGAGGAGAATACTCGAACACAGGCACGCCTTCCGACGTCCCCGCAAGAATCGCTACCCCTCTCACATGGGCCTGCTTGATGAGACTTTTGATGTTTTTACCGTAGAAGATGTCTTCGATGGCAAGGGCCTGCGGCTTATTTTCCTGAATGATTTCGATGAGCTTTCTGTTAATACGCAACAGACAACCCGACAGGATTTC
>Ga0302246_1000306_pt1 | contig 45890 bp, 62 predicted proteins | sample AAG_UR_Trp_MG_FD_193533 | JGI IMG/M metagenome (GOLD analysis project Ga0302246, IMG submission 193533) | Enriched activated sludge microbial communities from anaerobic digester in WTTP, New Holstein, Wisconsin, United States - AAG_UR_Trp | ecosystem: Engineered > Bioreactor > Anaerobic >... | reverse complement strand
TCTAACTCCGTCCAGCCTCCGTACGCCCCAATAATAGGCAGCGACTTCGCTATCATCAACAAGCCTCTCGGCCCGCCTAACGCTACCTGCATCCCAATGTAGCGTGCGATCTCAGGACCTCGAAGGGTAGAGATAAACTCCATCTCCTTTAAGAAGTACGGTTTAAACTGTGTAACCAATCTACCGGTCGGACTCCTCATAAGCTCCGGAAGAGAAGCCATATCGTAGGTAAACTGCTGAAACCAGTTAGCCTTAATAGCAGCTATTCGGGCGGCGTCTTCTGGAAGCCCACCTTCCTTAGCCATGAGATAGTTCGCAGCAAGTGTCAGCTTACGAGCAGGAAGCTCAGGTGCTTGGAATAGACCGAGAGGTTCTATAGCGGCATGGGCAGCGCTACCGAGACTGGTCTTCGGAGGCTTGAGGATTCCCATCTTCTCAAACGTACCTCTGGTAGAAAGCTCTCCAGTAGCACTCTCAACTATATTTACCCCTAGGTAGGGTTCCATGTCCTTAATAAAGGCTTCACCTTCTGCGGTGCGTAGAAACTGCATACCCTTATTCACATAACCTGTCCCAACCTTAGTCCACACATGACCTAACGCACTCATCCCGTTGATGAAGCCTTTAACAGGAGCATAGCCAAGCTTCAAGTTAGCCTGCACTTCCCTAGTCACCTGGATCGCACGAGAGTACATACGTGGATTAGCTGTGTTCTTGAAGAGAGCATCAACCAACTCATCGCCCTTGTATAGCTTTCCTTTTACATCTTCTATATATCGCTCCAGGAACCGAGCTTCTTCTTCCTTCAGGTAAGGCTTCTTGATCTCTCGTATCTTCGTCGAACCATCCTTCGCCTTATATGCCTCAGTACCTACGACCTCTACCTTCGAGATAGCCCTACGAATATTATCTATCGCAGGATCTAACGCCATCTTCTTCTCCATGCTATACATGTAGTTATAGAGAATATCAAAGACGTTCTTCTCGCCCTGCAGGAACTCATGCCTGTCCATTGTATAAGGAGAGAACTGCTTAGTCGGCTTGATAAAGAACCTACCTTCCAGTCCCTTCTGTGCAAGCCTTCTCGCCGTGGAGCTATTGATATTCTCTAACGTATCCTGCAAGCCCTTCTGCAGGTTGGCGAGGACTCTATTATAGCTTCTCCTAGAAAGCCCAGTAGCTAAGCTCTCCAAGTCATGCTTCGTATCCAGCTGGAATTCCTTATCAGGATACATCTCGATAAGGTCTGCAAACTTCCTGGCTGCGTCTTCGGTAGATATCGCCTTAGCATATAGCTTCCCACCTGACACGATGCGAAGGGTTCCACGTTCGTAGTGGGTAACGTAGTCATCTAAGCCCCACTTATCTATCGCTGCGTACTCCTTAGCGATGTCTCGGATAACTGCTTCGTCTAACCACTTACGCACTCTTCGCCGGCCTAGCTTATCAAGAACTGTATGTTCCTTAAACTTAGCAACAACGACATCTATATCCTTCCCACTAAGAATCTCCGCAAGAGCCATGTTCTCATCTTCGTTCAGGTTCTTCTTCATCTCGCTACGGAGATAGTCCTTATACTTCTCTCGAACAGCGTCTAGCTCTTTCCTAATAAGGTCCGCTGCCTTCTGCACGTGAGCAGGTGCATCAAGGGTCTTACCTTCTAAGACACCCTTCACCATCTCCTGATCAGCCACCTCAGGCACGTACGTCTGCGCAACACGAACAATCTCATTCCTCTTCGATGCCGCAAAGTTCCCTTCAAAGAACTTCATATGAAGGTCAGTCACGAGAGGCTCCATCTTCTCGTTGTTTCTGAAAGCGAAGTCAGGCGACATAACCTTAAAGCGGTATAGCTCCTTAAAGTTATGCGCCAAGTTATGCAGAGTGCTATCTACAAACTCCGCATCTTCTTTGGTCGTCAGCTTCTTCCCATTGACTTCTGCTACGATCCTATTGGATGGTGCAGCCTTCTGGGTGCGAAGGCTATCTATTACTTTCGAGGCCATATTGTAGATGCTCTGGAGACCGAGGTTATCTAAGTAAACCCCATCTTCTATATCCTCATAAGTCCTAACACTCTTCTCTCCAAAGTTCAACTCCGCTGTGCTATCATCCACGGGGAAGCTCTCGTCCGGCAGGGGCTCCTCAAACTTCTCCCCCATACCCTCTTCTTCCAGCTTCTTCTCCCACGCTTCTATCTCAGCCTTCTGCCTATCTCTCCTCGCCTTCCCAGTAGCATTCTCACCACCACGAGCCTTACGCTTCTCCGCCAGGAACGCTTCCAACTCTGCACGTGTCTTAGGACCTTTCTTCTCAGCTGCCTGCTCCTTAGCTGCTTCTTTCCGTCGCTTTAGCTCAGCAGCTCTCTTGGCAATCACGTTCCTTCTGGCGGATAGATCTATATCTTCCTTCGTAAGAGGAACACCATCTATCAGCGTATCGACAGTAGGATCATCAAGCTCCCTGGCAGCTTTCACAACTTCCGCAACAGTCTCAGGCTTTGCTTCTTCTACCTTCTCGATCGCAGCCTCTACCTTCTCCGGTGCAGCTTCCTTCACTTCTGGAGCTACGTCTACCTTCTCCTTAACCGGCTCGATAGCCTTAGCGATCTCTACCTCTTCCGGCCTCGCTTCTATCGGCTTGTTCCCAGCAGCTTCGAACTCCTTAACCTTCGCTGCTAGTTTCGCAGCTATGTCTTCTCCCGCCTTAACAGAGAACGTAGCGCCATAGATAGGCTCTGTAAACATAAACACTTCTCGCCCAACAGGACCCATAGTACCATTATATGTTAGGCCAAGCTTCTCTCCTATTTCTTGCGTAACCTTTTCATTCCCATGCGCTATGTTTGGATTTTGAACAGAGGGTGCTTCACTTTTCCCCTTCTTCCGTTCTAATAGCTCTTTATGTCGTGCGACTTCGCCATCAATACTTTTATGAAGCTCTTCTATATATGACTCATCTCGGACAGGTTTATTTAGCTCTTCGTTAAGGGTAGTAGTCTTCTGCTCAATTCTTTCCTCTGTTGCAGCTATTGCGTCATCTAGCTGACTTTCTTCCTTAGTCTTCCTTTTCTTCTTCCCAACTCTCCTCTCCCTACCTGCTAAGAAGTCCGCGATCTCTTTCGGCGCTGTTTTCCCTTCAAGTGCTTGAACATCTCCACCTGCTGCAACCGCTTCTTCGCTTGCGCTCTTGATAGGTTCCCCTTGCTTAGCGGCTTCCCCTCCTCGCTCACCACCTGATATCCCTGGTTCGTTCGCCTTATCATTCCTGATTCCTTTCTCGAGTATATCTATAAGCTCCTTATCACTACGCCCAGCAAGGTCTGCTTCGTTGTAGCCTAGGGCTCTAAACTTCTCCACCGTCTCAGGCGGAAGGGGTTCTAGGTCTAGCTCTCCCTGCCTACGAATAGGTGCAGCTTCCTCTCCCTTCGGGACATAGAGATCTTCTTCTCTCTTCTCCGTCGGGGTCTCTGCTTCTCTTGCAGTCCTAAGCTTCTGCAAGTCCTCAGCAGCCTGAGGGTCTGTCTCCGCTTTCTTAGCAAGCTCAGCTTCTACATTCTCAAGTGTAGCCTTCCCACGTAGCCTACGAATAATCCCCTTCCCAACAAAGCCAAGGCCTGCAAGCGCAGGATGCAAGACCGCAACTGCAGCACCAAAGCCAGCAGCTTCCTCACCTGCATGGATAGCACGCTCTTCCATACTCGTGCCAGGAGCGACGCCAATAGTTCCGCCAACAACGCCACCCTCCGTAACGCCCCGTGCAACAGCTTTGCCGTAGTTGCCGAGTGGACTCGCACCCTTCGTAAGCAGAGCAGCTGCGAACCTACCCACCTTCGGAAGCAGGGTAGCTCCTCTAAGCACAGTTCCTCCACCTGCTGTGTAGATAGGAAGCTGTGGAAGGAACTCAGCTGCGCCACCTAAGAGCTGGCCTACTAAACCTGTCTCAGGATGCTCAGTCACTTGGCGAGCGAATCTATTCTCGTTAAAGAACTCACGAGGACTAATCTCATCTCGCTGTCCAGGAGCTGGGTTCAAGCCAAGGCCAGAGTACCGGCTGAAGTTATCAACCATCTCTAGCGCTCGACCTACACCCTTCGAGATATGCCCAACACCTCGCTCGAGGATATTAGGCTCTTCTGTCGGCGCAGGATGATACTTGGCGATGTACTTTTCTACAACACTCTGAGGCGTACCGTCAGGGAACTCTATAGTTCGTCCATCAGGAAGAATAGCGTCCATTAATAGAAACCTCCGCTACTGGGATAGGGATTACTAAACATATCGAAGATACTCTGTGCAGGACCAAAGGAACGAGTTACACCATGCGGCTCGTTCTTCATAAGCTCTTCTAACTTAGTCTCATCTGCCTTGACCTTAGTAATATCCTCAATAGTCTTCGAAACACTTATGATCTTCTTGTAGTCCTCTCCATATATCTTCAAGCCTAACTGATCCCGCATAGCCTTTGCGACCTTTATCTTCTCTTCCGTCTCCGGCGTACGAGGGAGAACACCTGATACTAACCGCTCAGCATCAGTCATACCTGCCCACGTCTCAGGTGAGACCAACTTCGTATCTGCCTGAGCATTGAACTTAGCAAGCAGGTTCATGTCTTTGTAGAACTCTTCCGATCTGCCTTCTTGTTCCACCCTAAGCTTCGTAGCAGCAAAGTGAATGTTAGCACTCTTAAGCGCAGCGTCGTAGTCTAGCGCAGCGTTGATAAGCGTAGTAACATTCTTACCTGCGTCTGCATTGGTAGCTGATAGCGTCAGCATCTCTCCAAGGGTGACGCCATTAGGCAACTTAATAGCAGCTGTTTCAGGATGCGCATTAATAAACTCCTGTGCGGTAGCCATATCGAACTGCGCTTTACTCTTATAAGCCTCCGCAGCAGAACGAGAAGGCTCAGCAGCAAGCTCCATAGCCTGTGCATGTCTCTCAGGACTCATATCCCACTTCGCCTTTGCATCTAGCCTCGCCTGTTCCTGTCTCGCAAGCTCATACGTTCCACGAGTTGTCTGCTGCGTGAAGATATTCTGTACCTGTTCCGGTGTCAAAGCACCGATATCATTAGGATCCAACACAAGCGCAGGTGCCGGAGGAGGCGCAAACCCAGTAGTCTGTCCGGCACTATTTGCTACTGGTTGAGTAGGGTTTTGTGGTACAGGGTTCATAGAAAGCGCAGAAGACATACTCTGGTTAAAGTTCTGCGGAACGACATTAGGATCTATCCCCGCAGCTGTCTTCAACATGCTACCAAGCTTACTAAGCTGCTGCCCTGTTTCAACCGGATTAGCCACGGGCTGTCCTGGAGCAGCAGGCTGTGTCCCTGGCTGTGTCTGGCTAGCTTTTGTAAGACCTGCACTAGCATCTCTCGCCTGTCGCATCTGCAAGCCAGCCTTCGCCATACGACCTCCGAAGCCCTCGGGGTCTAACGCTGCAGCAAGTTGAAACACTGCTGTCTGAAGGGTGGGATTAGCTAACCAATCTCCTGCAGTCTTCGGCCCAGTAGGCTGCGTGGTCTGCCCAGGCTGAGGCGGCTGTGCGCTGTACGCAGCGGGATTAGTGTTCAGCCCATAGTAGTTATTAAACAAAGTTCCGTAATCCATCTTATACTCCTTTCCCTCTATGTTCAAAAATTTAACATAGCCATTAAAGCAAAGCTAGCCACCATGTGAACTCAGGTCCGAAGACCCAAGGAGCCCACCAGTACCACTTACCTTCTTCCCGTAGAATCTGTGCCGTTCCCAGGTTCGTACCTATTTGCGCACCAACTCCAGCTCCGTACCAGCCACCGAAGAAAAAGCCTATAGCTGCACCTTTCATTGCTTCACTTACTATCAACAAGTTCTTGCTTAGCTGTGAACGACCACGATATGTAGTCTTCCATACCTCGCTCCCTTTCACCTCAGACATTGCGTTTAGGAAAGATGAAAAGTGATTCCTCGTCTGTAGATTCCATGTGATCTCATCATACTGTTTATCAAGATAGAACTCATCCATAATGCCTTTGGTCTTGAAGTATAACCGGAGGATAATAGCATACTGCTTGATCATCATAGTTTGCGTATTATAGTACTCTTCATACGCTTTGGAATCTAACATATCAAACTGCAAATCTGCACGAAAGCGGGATAAGCCGAATAGGAAGACCTTCTCTGTCTGTGCCTTTCCCATTAGGTAGGTACTACTACTCACAGCGTTTATTTCTCGTGCTTCTACTTCATACTTAGTATCTGCTGCTATCTTGGTATCTAACTTTACAGCGCTATCTGCTTCCGCAAAATCAGGCATTGCGCTCTGCTTCTGAATATCCTTAAAGTAGTGCTCCCATACTGCGCATATGTCTAACCCTGCCATATGCTTACCGAACATATCACATAAGGCAGGGTAGGAAGAGAGCATATAACCCACACCGATAAAGGCATTGTTTACTTTATCGTCGATCTCGGGAGTGGTAGGTGGGTTATTATCTAAGTCTACTATATACTTATACGCATCCGCAAGGAAGATACTATGACGCCCTTCTACATAAGGCGCGTACCTTATGTTTACTCCAGTTCTCTCAACCGAAGCTACCTGTTGTGGCGTATCACCCATAGTTATTCCTAATACGTATAAGCTGCAGCAGCACCAACTATTGCACCAACGACAGCACCTGCACCCGCATAAGTACCACCACCACTTGCCGTGGCTGTAGTCAACCAAGTATCCGATGCTGTTGTGATAGTGCTTCCAATCATAGCACCCATCGCAGCACCACTCAATGCGCCACTAAGTACACGGCTAGCTGTGGATGCACCGGCTACATCTTGCTTTGTAGACGTTGCTCCCTGCAAAGCACCAAGAGCGGCTCTCTCAAAGTCGAGTACTGTGAAAGGCCACAAGCGATACTTAGCAGCCATACTATAGTTATCTTCATCTACATCATGCTTAGCCGCAAAGTAGAACTTAAGCACTTCCGCATAGATAGAAATAACCTGCTGGTTCCACTGAAGGTGTGTCTGCCACCTAGCTTGCGCAACAGGGATGAGTCGATAGCGTAACTCGGCTCTATACTTCGCTACAGCCTTCTCTCGCCCATCTTCCACAACGGCCCTAGCGAGTGGCAAACTGGATGCTATTACCGAGTTGATATCCCTAAGCCCTGTCTGCAACTTAGGAATAGTAGTGGTTTCTATCTCATCATCCATCAGCAAGGCTTCGGTGCTAGTAAGATCGCTAACAACTGTAGAGTCTACCGTCTCCTCAAATATCTGCTCCCACAGGACGTCGATATCTAAACCAGCCATGAACTTCCCGTACATATCAAAGAGTGATGGAAAGTCGCTTATCAAATAACCTGCACCGAAGAACGCACTTTCAACATCGACATCTACATAGTTCTCATACGGATTATTAGCGACAGCAGCTACCCTATTCGTATAGACACCTAACAAGAACTTCGTATGATGTGACTCGATATAAGGAGCATATCTAATGTATGTATTCTGTGAAGTATGCCTCTTCTGACTACTACCGCCCATCGGTTCCTCCTATACAGCTATCGAAAAAGTTCTAGTCTCTTCTTGCATGCCTATGCTCTCAAGAAGCTCCCACACTCTAGGATTCCTCGAGAAGCAAGAGACATACTTACATCCACGCATCTTAGCAAAGCGATAGATAATATCCGCATCTGCTGCCCACTTGTCCATGGCCTGAAGCTGCCAAGAGAACATAGACTGCACGAACAGGTACTTCTCATTCGTATGCTTATTGAACAGCACTCTCGTGATAACAAGAGCCTCCAGAATCCTATCTTCATTCATCCTAATAAAACACTGCGCATTTGAGCTAAGCAGGTCATGTAAGAGATCCGTGAAATAAGAAGCGTAGTCTTTCTCCCTCACTTCATCTGCATCCCTTACAGCCTTCTTAATATGCTCCCAGATATGCGGAATGTCTACAGGCGTAACTAATATAATCATTTTCTCCCCTCTCTTGCGAACACGTCTAAGTACGACGCATTATGCAGAACACCGTTTACTCGAATATAGTCTATGTCGAACTGCTCATAAACGAGCACCTTAAACCGAAACCTAAACTCCACACCAAAGCAGGGCAGATGTGTAACTCCGTTCGGGTTTACTCGCACCCACGGGGTAGACGCAAAAGCTGCTGACTTGTCTGAGCGATAGTCTATCGCACCATATAGCGCTTGCGTTAGGTCTATCCCAATCTCGATAGAATGAATAGTCTTATTCTTCCTGTTCCCCATATCGTAGATATCCGTACACATCTCGAAAGGGTCAATAGAAACCGCGGAAGAAGCAGCGACGTATAGGCTCCCATCTTGAACACCTACACCCGTCACATTAGCTGGCCCCGTGCCTAAGCTCAAGCTACGTACGCTATAGACATATCCACTCACGCCATCGCAGATATACACCAACTGGTTAAGCTCATCATAGGACATAACCAAGCTAGGCAGCATACCAGCTAGGAACTCTTCATAGCCAAGAACAGTTAGCTGCTCATCTACCTTACACAGCCGACCCTTCTTATCAATGAAGAAGTGCATAAAGTCATTCCCGCAAACAGCAGCTCTTTGCAACAGCCCTATATGCGAGACCGTACTCATACCCCAGAAGTTATTCAGCGGGGTAAGGAACGTGACTCCATTCTCACCGTAGACTACCACCTTATTAGCGAGCTTCTTTGTTACATAAACCCAACCTTTCCAATCCATAGGACGCTCGCCAGCTACGTTGCTCCTATCGATCGTAAAGTCCATGCTACCGATCTTCGCCCACTTAACCCAGTTCTTATACCTTGGGTCTAAGTACAACCATGGCTCTTCTAGACAAGCATTTGCTTGCATAGGTTCTACAGGGATAGGCACACCCCTGTAGAACTCACAGGTGATAGATGCTATCGCCAGCAGAACATTCTCTTCGGCATATCCTGTATTAACGTTCTTCCACGTACCGAGAATAGTTGCGGTAGCGTTTAGTAGGTAAGGATAAACAAAGTTGATCCCATCTCCAGCGTCTATCCCTCCGCCTAGGTCTAACTCTTGATCTAACTCAGGATTTCTAGCTGCCGCAGGAGTATGCGACAAGATAGGCATCTTCCATGAAGCTGCTGATTCAAGAGGACTAGCTGATACACTGATAGCCATGATTTACCTCTATGCGGCTGCAAGTCTGAACTCGATATTAGATATAGTCGCTGTTCCGCCATCAGCCTGTGTTTGATCTCCACCAAAGTCGAGATAGCCAATAATAGGATCGTCTACTACTGTGTCGTCATAGATAATCGCACCAGGTGTGGGACCTATAGAGCCTCCACTCGCTGTCCATGTAACGTTAGACCACGTTATCTCGATACGCTCATCTGTCTCATCCTTCGTAACAGTTACTCCAGCAAGAGCTTTCGTTCCCTGGGTGTAACCGTTACCTGTTGAAAGCTCACTAGCCACGACATCTGCGTAGAGCTCATGCGCATCTTCATCAAACGTGAAGCCGCTCTGCATGAGGATGATCTTAAACGTGTCGCCTGAGAAATCTATCGCTTTCGTACAAAGTAGATACAAAGCATTGATAGTAAGTTCACTTGCCATTTCTATTCTCCTTATTTAGTATTCCCTACTGGGATAGTCCAGACAGGGTTAGGTCCATAATCTACGCTAAGTGCGCCTACGTGTAGGCTTCTGTTCATCCAGTTAAGACTATCATTCACCGATACCATGAAAGACAGATCACCGGGCGATATATACAAACCGCAGACCGTTCTAATCCAGAAGTTATCAGTAATTCCAAACTGCCAGTATGCGGTTTTCTCTATCCCAGTGAATACCGAATACGGGGGTAGAGAGTACGCCGTCCAGTTCTCCCCATAGTCAACGCTTCTTAACTGTGCTGGTGGATACCAATTAACCTCGTCGTTAAGCTGCCCTTCAAGAATAAGAACACCATCTTTTACACCAACTGAAATACCCCCTATGAATCCCACACCTTCGACTGTAGGTGGAGCCACGACAGACCACGATACTCCTCGGTTAAGACTTATAAAGATATAAGCCAAAGAATTCTCGTAGCTTCCGCTGTACTTTACAATATATATAACGTCTCCATCTACACAGGGATAAACTCCATCATGCCCATCTCCATAGGTATCATCTAACCCGTGATCTATATACGTCCATGTTTCTCCGTAGTTGTCTGAATAGTATGCTCTGAAAGGAAGATCGTCATATCCAAGCTCGAAAGACCACAGTGTTCCAATCAGATATATTCTGCCATTCCTATCATACAGAAGATGCGCTGGCATACCACTCCAAGATGACCCAGATAGATCAGGCGTGGCATACCGTGTCCACGTGTCTCCATAATCTGTACTAGTATAGATGTAATCTGCCATACTGTCGCGTGCCATTAAAATACCGTTTCCGGCATTAACTATCGACGTTAAGTACCCTGAAGAATCTGAGTGGAGCACTATCTTATGAGGCGAACTATTATAGTCCCAAACATAAGCACACAAATCTAAGCCATCATAATTCACATAGACTATCCTCATTTCACCGTCTGGTTTCTTGGTGATCGTGATACTGCCGTAAAAAGTATTCGTGCTATTACTCGGATAAATATCAAACTGTTTAATCAGTTCATCCGTCTCGTAATTCAGGAAGATTAGTTTGTAATGACTGTGATCTTGTGCAATCATCCCCGCACCAACGATCTTCGTGTCATCGTACATATCCACGGATTGCTGATAGTAACCCATCTTACTATAAACAAGAGGCCAATAGCCACAAGGCTTATGCTTATCTGTAGCATCCTTCTTCGCTACCCATCTTGGATTGTTTATATAGCCATACTTCTTAGAAGGCTTAACAAACTCCCAAGGGCCTAGGTTCTTATCCTTCGTCCAACCAACTTCCGTTACTGCTTTCGAATCCCAAGTTATATCCGTGTGCCTGGTGACTAACTTAAAGTTAGCACAAGTTGATATAACCCGTACATTCTCTGAAATCGTAGCTGAAAGTCCACGAAGAATAAGCGTGCTCAGCGCTGCACTTACTTCTCTATCATGCTTAATCGTAGCATCATAGTCAGCCAAGATTAGAGCGTCACAACTAGCTGCAACAACCGTACTAGCATTAACGTTAGCTTTATGCATAGCCAACGTCAGCTGACAAGGTGCAGTAGTTACTTCTCTATCAGAAGCTATGGTAGCTGCATGCGTAGCTAAGCTAAACGAAGCACAGGTAGCAGAGACATCTACGCTTATGTTAGTCCCTACTGTTGCATTCTTAGCCGAAAGAACCAAGGATGCACAAGACGCTGATACATCTATGTCAGCCTTGATAGTTGCGCCATACGTAGCCAGTGTAAGGCTACTTGCAGAAGCAGAAATACTAACGTTGAGGTTTACAGACGCTTGATATGTAGTGAGAGTAAAGCTAGCACACTCTGCTACCAAACTAACTTCTGCGTTTATGTTAGCCGCTGCGGTAGAAAGCGTCAGCTCAGCGCAGGTAGCTATCACTGAAACATCAGTAACAACTGTAACCGTTGCGCCATAGGTAGTAAGCGTAAGATTACTTACATCAGCACCTACGTTAATCTCCGCATTGACTACTGCAGCATTCGTAGTAAGCGTTAAGCTACTACACGTTGCAGATATACTTACGTCTAAGTCAACATCTGCATCAAGCGTGGTTAGCGTTAAACTACTGCAGGATGCTGATATACCTACATCGTACGCAACTGTTGCTGCATATGTAGTTAGCGTAAGAGAAGCCTTGGTTGCAGATACTTCTACATCAGGGCTTCCAGCACCCTCACTAAAGAACCCACCGCCAGGAATAAGATATTCCCTCGACCCACTATCAGGTACTTGGACAAACCCGACTCCCGGTATGAGATAGACTTTGGTTGCCAATTAGCTCTCCGTAATCATCGGGTCTATGTAAACAGTCGTGCTTGCCTTTGCCAGATACACCCTTGCCGTAATCGGGCCTGCCTTGCCGGGAGTTACTGTGACACTCAGTTTAAACTTGTTCTCGTTGGAGAACCCATCTGTGCCAGTCCAGGTAGCCGTGGATGCTGTCTGGTCAGCAGGAGTTCCAAGTACGGCACATTTATCTTTTGCAATCGCTCCAAGTCCGCTGGAATTATCTGCCGGATACTCAAGTTCCATCCAGATTTCGTCGTCCTGAATGTTGGTTGCAGAATCCCAAACGCCCTCAATAGTGAAGGTTGTCTCAGTCGTCGAACTTGTCCAACCATGAATAGGTGGTGATTCGAGAGCAATAATATTCTCAAGGCAACTTGCGGAAGACACCATCTTGATCGAGAAATCTGTCGTGCCATCCGACGCACCGCTTGAATTATAAATTGATGTTGAGTCCTCAGAAACACCCTCGTAAGATTCCTGATATACATCATATACCGCGTTACCAGATGAGCAATGGTGCAGTTGCAACGATCCACCGACCCTTATTGATCGCGTACCTGTATATGGTGTAAACGCTCCAGTAGGTAGTTTGCATCGCTCAAGTGACACATAGGCTTGTGCCGCATCGCCGCAGTCGAAAATATAATTGGCTGTCCCAACAGCACTTAAATCAACATCTTTAACTATAAAACGCGGCTGCACATTAGCAAAAGCATCGAATAATTTAGTTACCCCCGACGCAGCAGTTAATGAACCACCAAGCCAATGAAACTCTCCATAACTATTTTTTATGTAGCTACCAGTTCCCTTGAGGTTAATACCGCCATTTTTCACAGTTACTTTAGACGGATCGCCGAAGTTCGCACCAATCATCAAGAGAGAGTCTGACGCGACAACCAATACATCATGCTGATTATCTGACTCAAAACACCAGTTACCTGGACCATCGCAAACCTTTATACCTTCACCCGCAGCCTCATAAGTCACACCATACGAATAACCATATCCAGAGGCACGCATACCCCATATCGTACCTGTCGATTTTACTAACGCACCGACAGATATTGAATCGTCAGATTTATCAACGCAAAATATTCGTAGCGGAGCAGAAGAAGATGTAGAACCCTTGAGGATAATCCTTGTAGATGCAAAATCCGTCGCCTCACTATGACCATCATCTATTAACACAATATCCGCAGCAGCATTAATGGCTGTGTAGTTTAGAACGTATGTGAGAAAACAACTCGCATTATCCCATGTACCATCACCGGGCGAACGGCATGTCCAGGTTACATCACCATCAACTACCGTATTTCCCACAGTCGTCGGCCAAGTCGGTTGCGTAGTAGCGTGAGACTTCCCTCCACCACCAGATGTTATCTCATACACAAAAGCTCTTGCTGCTGTGGTTGCGTAGGCAAGCGTGCAAACGCATCTTGCGCCAGTCGCATAAGTGTGATCCGCCTGCCAAGGCGAACATACTTCCCCACCCAAAGCCGTACTGTTATTTACTCGCCATGTTGCCATAACTTACGCCTTTGCAATCGTGAAGATACCACTTGCATTCCATGTAATAGTCAAATCACCGGCAGACATATCCACAGGGCCACCAAGATCAACGAAGGCAAGAGCGTCATGGGCTGCATCCGTGTAATTATAGATAACACCCCAATAGGCATCATTATCGTTAGAAGCATCCTGCGCCCAGGTCGGGTTCGTAGCGCTATCAAAGGTCATGGTCGTGCTAGCCACCGAAACCAGATCGGCCAGTGTACCCAAATCCGTTCCACCCGATACATAAGTTCCGCTCGTTCCAACCTCAGTGAAATCACCAAGCGTAGGCGTAGCCGTCGCCGCAGTTGGAGTAGTCGTGTTATCGCATATCGCAACGTAGAAGTGATCCGTGGAAGCCCAATCACCGTCAAGCATCTTCGCCATTGCTGCATTGAAAACTGTTACATCACCTCGAGCCATCTTTTTCTCCTTTATTCGTAAGTGCAACTAATCGTTGCTGTCGCGTCCAGTTCACCCACACCTATACACAAGCTAGCTCCAAGCCCAGTAATGTTCGGTGCACCTATCATAACCTGTCCGTTATAGTCACACGCAGCAGAGAAGGTAGGAAGCGTACTATCTATCGCATACACCTTACTCCCCGCATCTCTAACAACCGTCTCAGCTCCGTTGCTTAGACATATGTAGTCATAGAAATCAAGCACTTGCCATAAGCCTCCAGGAGTAGTCGCTGTGTACTTAAGCACGAAAGAAGTTCCATTCCACTCATATATCTTCTTCAGTCCGCAAACTAAGATAGTATTCTTAAGAACAAAAAGCTGAGGGAACGGAAAACCGTCACTTATCACAGCGGAGGTGTCTATCCTCGAGAGCGCATCTAGCACCCTAAGGGTTCCATCTACCCCAACGGCACCTACGCATTCAGTAAGATACTCACTTCCCCTTGCTGCTCTCGCACTAGCCCGAAGGCCTCGAGAGAGCTCGCTACTAATGATGGAGAATGTAAACTTCCCTCCTTTGATAACTACTGTATCCATTAGACAGCTCCGTTGCTACCCATGTCGATCAAGGCGATCTTGCGATCTAGCTTATTCGAAACCTTACCCACGTCCATTCCCTGCATCAGGCGAATACGTTCGTTGATGAGAGGGATAGCTTTCTCTAGCTTCTTCTCATATTCCTCTAACGTATCTGCGCCATCTACCTGTTCCAGCACTCGTGCGACGGTCTCCTTATGCGCTGCGAACTCAGGATGCTTGCCGTAGAACTCTTTATTCATCTTAGCATACGCAGCCTGGTTTGCCATAAGATTCCCGATAACATCAGGCAGCATGATCATGAACTCTTGCTTAGCCTGCTCTATCAACTCTCGTTCCCTCTCGGTGATACTATCCATGCCTGTCTCCTCTGTTTAATTTTTGAACATAGCGTTTCAGCCACCCATCTGGAGGCTACCAGCTATTTCTTCTTCTACTATATCCTGATCCAGACCTAGGATATCTTCCGCTACCAGAGCCTTATAATCGAGTGCGCCACCTGTGTTGTGGTACATAGCTTGGAGCTTATAGATGGCAGCTTCGATTAGGATCTCTGGCTGAACCTCTGTCCAGTAGCTCTTCGTCTGTGTCCACACTGCTCCACTTAGCGTAGCGCTGAGAGTGGGAGAGTAGAAGAGGCCTACTATCTCGATCGTGTAGGTCCCATCACAAGGAGGCATGAGAACTATACCATCGTAGGTATAATGAGGCCCTGCGCCATTTAGGATAAGATCACTAACATTATACATTCCAGCTGTAGACGCTAATGTGTCTGGAAAGGGCCGGAAGATAGCTGGGGCATAGTATGTCGGCGTACCTTGCGTAACGCTAGAGAATTCTTCATCATAGTAAGTTTTGATTTCATCTAGCGAACACTTGGTCAGCTGGCTCTTCCCATCGCTATTAGCTGCCCACACTTCCTTGATCGCTCGGATGCCGATAGACTTAGCAATATACTCTCCTGCGGTTAATATAACAGGATATCTAGCAAGCATCTTACCTGCATCGAGAAGACGATCTAGATACTTCTGTCCGTGGTTCAGAAAGAAGTCAGCTCCATTATCTTCATACGTTGCAGTGATAAGATCATATCGCCCTGAGAGCTCAGCAAACTTGAGACGAATATCTTTGTATTCCATGAGTATCCTTTCTTAAACCGCCACACCCTACACCGCTACTCCGTTGATCTTTGCCACGCTACCGACAGCTATACCGTCTTTCTTCGCCGCACCACTCGCAGTCACGCCATCAACTTTGGTGATATGCGCCCAACCACCACCTCCGGTTTCACCCGTTGCGTAGATAGCTATCGCAGCTTTTTCAACAAAACTATACGTTACGCTGCCACCACCGAATGTGTCTGAAAGCTTGTAATATTGACCGCTTCCGGAGGATGCGGTTTGAGAGATATATGAATTTGCAATCTCCGTATGATATTGACCTAAGTAATCGCCAGTCTCTACGTCACAGCTCTTGCCGGTAAAAGTCTGTTTGCTGCCATACGTAACCGTGCCAATTAATTCATAATCTCGGTTTGTATATGATGTACCGCTGCCGTAGAACGTCCCCATCTTGCAATTACTTAGATTATTTGATCCTGATGCGTATATCTCAAAGGACGTCAGTGTTCCCGTGTCGTTTGCTGGGTTGCCTGGGTCTATACGTGTATAACCACCGCCGCCGTTTCCTCCTAAATTTTTAGCACCTGGCCCGATATCAATCGCTCCCATACCTACCCCCTTATCCTGTAAGTATCGGGCAAGGATGCCTCGATAGCTACATAGTCAGTGGTCTTGATTTGAGAGACACGCATTGCGGATTCGGTAGCGTCTGGTTCCTTGGATAGAGTAAAAGGCGTGTTCCTATTCGCCTTCAAATCGCCTTTCTGATGATTTTCAAACGCCATCTTCAAGACTTCCTCGCCCTTCTTGACTATCTCTTCGTCCGTAACGCTTGCCTCAAACTGAACAAAATGGCAGCAGAACGGGTTATTTCTGGTTATGGTAGGGAGTCCGTCAACCCATTTCTTATAATCCGCTACATCCTCCGGACCCATCTCACCCATCTTGCCCTCGTACACGGCATCGGTGAAGTCAGGTACAGTAACGTAATGTTCCTCGTTTCCTGCGTCATCACGGCTCAGATAGCAGTCATAACGGACTTCCACCAAGCCTTTGCGCTCACCGCATCCGGTTGTGTTTATCTTAAAATATGCCATAGGTTACTCCTAAGTCAGTTCAAGTGTGTTAATCGACGGGCAGAAGTAGAGAATATCTGCGGTGTATGCGATACCGATCACCTGCACCTGATCGCCTGAACCATTGGGTGCGGCTTGATTGATAGCACCTGCCGTATGAGATGACGTAGCACCCGACCCAGCATAGACAAGACCGCCAACCGTCCAGTTCCAAGTGTCGTCACGAATAAAGCCGTGAAGTAGAAATACGCCCGTTGCATCGGCACTAATCGTATCCGTTGCCATAGCAAGAGCAGGCATGGAAGCCGCAGCGTCAGCATCAGCTTTCCACCACTTTCCATCGGATTTGCGATAGCAAACATCTCCGATAGCAAGTTTCTCTCCGGCGGTCATGGTCGCTACCGTCCCGGAAACCGTATGGTCTGAACCTGGTGCTGCGGTTAATTCAACCTTTCCCGTAAGGGCAACCGTGCCTGTGGTAGCTGGAAGTGTAATCACCACATCGTCGGTAGAGGCGGGGCCGATTAACTGAGCGGTATTCGTGCCGTTGTCGCCGTCCTCTTTGAATAGGATCGACCCTGCGGAACTTGTACCATTACTTACCGTATTTGTTCCAACCGCAGAGAAGCCACCGTTCAGGGTAGCCGCTCCCGTAATGGTTGTGGCGGGAGTAATGGTAACGCCGCTTGAACCACTTGCACCGATCTGAATCACTTCACTTGAATCAACACCGATAACAGATATATCCGTACCAGCCGCATCAGCTTCGGACAAGATGTATCCTGCGTTAGGAAGTCTGACTACCCCTGCATCAGCCGGGTCTGTTCCGAGAGCGATGAAAGGAGTTGCAACGCTTGTGGAAGCGGTGAGTGCGCCGCTAATGGTAACTGCGGGAGTTATCGTAAATGCCGCGCTTGTGTTGGATGCCAGTGTCCACATATTCGTGGAAGCGGTGAGGGTAAAATCTTCGGAGTTTGCGAAGCCCAGAAACGCATTGGAAGCGTAACCGATTTCTCCGTCAGCATCAGGCGTTGTGTCGCCAAGGGCAATGCCACCAATGGAGAATGCAGAACAGTCGCCAGATTCACAACTACCCACGGCGGTAACATCTCCTGAACCAGCTGGTGCATCTTCTGTACAGTTAACTACTAAACCATCTGACGTACACCACTTGCCATTGGTCAGCGTTCCTACTTTATCATCAGTCGCGGCTGAACCGCCAACTGTCGTGTGTGTCGTAGCAGCCCATCCACAGACGGCAAGAAACATGATCAATAAAACTAACAGGAAAATCTTCTTCATCTCCGCCTCCTACTTCACTATCGGGGTAACTGTCACAGAACCACCAGAACCACCAGCTACACCGCTAAGAGTAAGCGTTACTGTGGTCTCGCCATAGACAGGACAATAGTCATTCTCAAAGTGAATCATTTCCGTCGCGTTCTTAGCAATAGCTGCTTTTGAGTATAGCTCCAAATCATCAGAGTCTGTCACTGCTGCAGTTACTGTAATCGAGTTAGTAAAATCAGGTACAGCAATTGCTAAGGCAACAAGAAAGCCTGTATGGGTGAAGGACATAGTTCCAGTAGTACTAGCAGCTGTAAAAGCTACGTCTTCCGAAGCCAACTTTCGTACATCATAGTTTACACGTGTTCTCATATCTAGCTCCTTTCGAACTGTCTATGATGTTATCCTTTGTTTAATTTTTGAACAAAGGGTGGGTTGAGGGGCTCTGGAACCCCCCCAACCCTGTTTGCCACTATAGAGGAGGAGATTTGTGGCTAAGCGTTATCCTGTCCCACGCCGTTCAAGAAGGCCGCGGTATAAGGATGATGATACTCAAGACCCGCTTCAGTAAGGAACTCCTCGTCCGTTCCATCCTTACGTCCTGCGTTCGTGCCGGTAGCTGCAGTCTTTCCACCTTCGCCATAGAACTGCGTATCGTCGATGTAGCGATACGAGAGGTTCTCCGGTTCGAAGATCATCATGCTGTAGCGCAGCGTGGTCTCGTAATTAAACAAAGGATGCGTCTTGAGATAGATCGTACCATACGGAGTGATCCACTCAGACACCTTGATACCGTAGCCAATCGTGGTAGGCGTGATCTGGATATGTGCACCTGCCTTGGCGAGCCTGTTAATACCAAGCAGCGCGCCATTTCCGCAGAAAGCCAACTTCGATTCACGACCGTAGAGGAACACATTCATCAGCATCGTATCAAGCCATGCTTCCCCACCGCCATCATCCAGCCAGGCCTTGCCATCGTAGCTTGCGTCGAGGGAGAAGTCACTCACGTTTCCGCTATTGTTAATGCGGATGTTCGTGATAAGGCCCTCAGTCGTGCGCTCAGGCTTGCCGTTGTCGCCAGTTCCTTCGGTCTTGATACCGAACAGGAACGCCTTTTCCATCTCGATTCCGTGGAGCTCAAGAGCCTCACGCTTCATTTCCTTGTACGCATCACCAGTACGCAGCTTCGTCTTCCTCGCAGTGCGGGTGATAGACAGCGGAGTGCGGAAGATCTGGGTGTAGTTATACAACTTCACCGGATCATAGGTGATAGCCGAAGGCATCGTCGCACCCTCAGCGTTGATGTTACCGATGATAAGAGCGGTATCGCAGTCGCTCAGATCGTGGGCGTAGCTGGAGTTATCATCCGCTTCGAGCAGCTTCACCTGGATGAAGGAGCTAGTACCGGCGGTAGCAACTGCAATAACCTTTGCATTCACATCGACCGTGAAGTCGCTTGCATCACGCAGCAGGACCTGATGACCTACCCGAAAGTGTCCACTATCGTCAGCAGACATCTTCATATACAACACAGTACCAGCGACTCCACCACTCGTATACGCTACACTCATAGCTGCGTCTGTGTAGACCCCAGTGATCGTAGCCCGCTGTGTAGGCAGGTTCTTCGTCCACCAGTTATACTCCGGATCGTCAGTAGGTTCGTTCTTCATCTTACTCATCATAGCCGTCAACGGCAGCTGACCGTTCGGGTACAGAAAGAGCATACTCTCCCGATAATTCTTCGGACGCTGATCAGTAACCCAGTCTCCGGTTCCACGCATTCCTAAAAATCCCATCTTATATCCCTCACTTTCTATACATTAACGGATACGCCGTTTGAAGATGTACGTGATTTCCTGCTCGTTCGTGCCGTTGAGGGCGGAGGTGCAGGTATAGGTTCCGTTGGTTCTATCGATCCCTGCATGATTCACAACCTGCAGATTTCCAGCTGCGCTTTCCTTGATAACATCCAAGAGCACACAGTTCGCCCCCATAGGAAGGCCAAGCTTCACGCCGCCACCAAACTTGATATTGTCATCAGTGTCGGTTACAGAGCCGGTGAAGCCCCAGATAACGATCTTATCCACAGTCGTGAAGGGAATATTACCAGTTACGGTCTCGGTGCCGCCAGAGAACTCGAACTCTTCCCTCGCAGGAATACCGTTAGCATCGTAGCCATACACAGCAGCGAAGCCACCTGTGATAGAATTATCTGCATCCGTCACAGTTGCCACGACGTTCCGGGCTACGTTCTGCCGAGTTGCGATTGCAGCCAGAGAAAGCGCACCTCCAGCTGCTTCCGTAGCACCCAGATGTCCACTAGTGTCGTTAATATCAGTGTCTGCATAGATCGAAGTCGTATCAGCAGCAGCACCGTTAGTGATAATCAGGGTATTGATCTCCTGAGTCCACTCACTATTCACATCAAAACTCATATCGTGTTACCTCTCTTTCTTACTTATTTGTTAAGTCTCAATCGGAAGAATCCGATAGACGATAGTACATTCAGCAGTTCCAGCTGCCGTTCCAGGATCAGTAAACTGACCCGCCGTCTGCAGACCAAGAGCCGTCTCCTTCACAAGAGTGTTAGCTGCTGTACTAAGAGGAACAAACTGCAGGAGTGCATCACTACCCTTCCCGAACGAGTTTGCAGCACTGGCAACACCTGTCAACGCAGCGCCACCTACCCAACCGATCGAGATATTTCCACCACCAGTGTACGCAGCAGTAGAATACTTGTAGGTCAGCGAAGCGCTAACGAAGTCGAGATAGTATCCAGTAGCAGGCGCGGCGACTAAGGTCTTAATCGTAGTCGCAGTAAGAATCTCAGCTTTGCTGATAGATACAGTAGCTACATGAAGAACTGCATCAGCGAGCATAGAGGAGAGAACCTTCTTCGCACCAATCGTAACTGCACCGGTGTTCGCAAGAGATACATCCCCGCTAACTGACACGCTAGCAAGATCTGTCCCATCGCCAACAAGGATCTTCGCATTGCCTTTCGCACTCAATGCAGTGGGAGCATCTGCAACACCGCCTACGATAATAGAACCTCTAGCAATATCAGCCAGTTTCGCAAGAGTAACTCCATTATCTGCTAACTGCGTCTCACCGATATCTCCGGCGCTGATGGTAGTAATAACGTCAAAGTTGCATGCAGCTGTGGTGCCTACGTTGATATAGGCTCCTTGCGAACCTGCACCAACGTCCGTGTCAATAAAGATACAACCCTTAGCATAGCCGGCATCGCTGTCCGAGGGAACCGTAGTGCCTGTAGCAAGCAGGATCTTTCCTGCGCTATCCTTCAAAAGAATCTTAACTCCACTGACCGTTTTCCCGACTACCTTAAGGAAGCCCGGAAACTCGCCCTTTCTCATCAGGCGGTAAATGAAAGCATCTAACGCGGCCATCTATCTATCCTTTCCTTTAGGGGTTAAACTACCAATCAAACCAATCCGCTGCAAGGTTCTCTAGGCTAATCTTACTAATCTCTGCATCTTCCGAGGCATCTCGCCTATCGTATCAGACGTCTTAGTAAGCATACCGCACTCCTTGACTTCAAAAGAACTATGTTCAAAAATTAAACATAGCGATTTACATATCAGCTATAAGCTCTGCAATCTCCTGTGCAACGCCACCTACAGGTGCTCCCTGGCTATTCGGCCTGGCAGGTCCGCCACCTGCGAATGCAGGAGGAGACGAGGGAGGTGCAGGAGCTGCAGATGCAGCATCTAACGGAACGCCACTCAAGCGGAGGCGATTCCTAACCTCAGTAGCCAGGTTCGATATCACCTGACCCATATCCCAATCTGGATGGGCTGCAGCTAGCTCATTCGCTACCACACCGACGAAGGCTTTATTCGCTGCCAGGTCCTGGTTCGTGGAATAGAACTCACTGACCGCACTTCTCTGAGTGTAGACACCATGTGCAACCTGCTGTGCGAGTATCTCACTCTTCGCAAGCAACGCAGCTTCCATCTTCGCCATCACGTTCGAGAGCAGCTCGTTGAAGTTATCCACGCTGTTCAGGGCTCTGTCGAGGTCTTCTTCCTTCTCTAAGAAGCGAATCTTCTCTTGCTGAGGCTCGGCAGGAGCTGCTTGCGCCGGTGCAGTTGCCCTTTGAGCAACGCTCTCTATCGTCTGCTGCAACGCAGATATAGTTTCCTGCATCTGCCGAATCTGTGCATCTCTCGGGTCCTCACTAGGAGTAGGTGCTGCAGGCGGCTCAGGTGCCACAGGAGCAGGCTCTGCAGGAGTACCGTCCTGGGGCGCAGCAGGGGGTTCTGCGCCCGCAGGAGGCACGTCACCTGCTGGAGGCGTAGCAGGCGCAGGGGGTTCTTCAATCGGTGCAGGAGGTTCACCTGGAGACAACGGATCGATAGGCGGTGCCTCTGGTGTTACAGGGTCTCCTATAATATCATTCAACTCTTCTTCAAATCCTGGCATAGCTATTTCTCCTCTTTCTTCTCGTTAAATTCTACTTGTTCCAAGAGTATTGCAGGATAGTCCACTATTCCAGATAGTGCCTCTACGTACCCTTGGTTCCTAGCAATCCTGGTAGGTTCCTTCACAGGATCTACCACATTGTTATCTAACATCTTATCGTTCGTCCAGCTAATAATGTCCTGTACAAGAGCTCGCCACACTCGGTTGTTCACAAAGTTCTCGATCTCACTCTTACTAAGGTCTAACTCTTTCTCACTCATTAACAGGTACCAAGTTTCCTTTCTGCGCTTCCGCTAATACGGTTTGGTCTGGCATGACGTTCCCTTGTACAGGAGGCATTCCTTGGTTTTGCATCTTGAACTCGTTTACATCTTTAATTCCCATCATCATAGCTATTCGCTGAAAGATCCTAACGACGTCGAACTGGGTAGAGAGTAGAGGCTGGCTCACGATACTCTGGAAGAGCTGAGTCATAACATCTGCATTCTCGCCCGTCGGGATAGAGCCATCCCCTGTGACCACATCGTAGTCGATCGAGATATCGAAGGGACTGACCTTGATCATCTGCTGGTTAGCGTACTGCGCACGAAGCTCATCTTCCCACCGACCAGAGATGTCGATATATAGATTCCGTGACATCAACTGCTGTGTATGGCTAGCAAGCATATAGCTCAGGTCCTGCATCATCTGAAGGGATACTATCTTCGAAGCCTTCGCAAGCCGAGATAGTGCAGCCATCCTTGTTCCTCGGCTCTCATCAGCAGAAACCCGTTCGCTACCCGTCCGTGCCAGGCCCATGATACTATCCACCGAGCCAGAGCAGGTCTTTATTAGTTCGGTTATGTAAGCAGAGTCTTGGATATGGCTCCTTGTGATATCCGTAACTGCAAGCTGCTTAACAGCGTTCTCGACACCTCGACCCCATGCTGCCCTACGCATACGAACTAACTTCCCAGGTGCAGGATCGAGCAGGTCGTTTATATTCACAAGGCTAGGATCAACCACTAGCATGTCGTTTATACTCTTACGAACATTAGCTATGTGAGAGTTTACTAGCCAGTTTAACGTAGTTTGGAGACCATCTATCAGTTCGAGCCTAGAGATAGGACTAACACTATAGCCATCGTAGTCAGGACTACACGTGGCGACAGGATACATCCCGTGGTTGAGGCCTAGGGGCTTTGCGCAGATGATCGTCTTATCCGCTGCGACGCAGAAGAGCCACTTCTCTGGATATTCACCAGTTCCCAGCTTCCACTCCTTCGGGATCAGGTTGATATACATGAAGACCTTATCGATGGGAGAGGTAGAGTCTACCATCGTAGTTCCACCCGAGAAACGCTCCGTGCGGCCTGTGCTACTACGAGCCTTGTTATAGATGCTCTGTCCTGCACTTCCACGGTAGTTGCTCAAGTAGCGACCATTGAAGTAGCTAGGATCATTCTGCTCCGCGGAGAGAATCTCCATGTAGTTGCTAGTCTCAATCCAACCGAAGCTTTCGCCCTTCTGGATATCGTGGATAGGTACGTTAGGATCAGGCAGCATCGTATAGGGATCGATATTCCTAAGGAAGTTCCCTTCGTATAGGATAGTATCCTTCGTTTTCCTCTGCATTCCCGTAGGAATCATCTTGGCGAATATCGCAGAGAAGAAGCTACCTTCTTCCACAACTGTGTGCTTCCCGTGGAGCTTATCCCAGTAAGGAGCAGCTGCACCTATCCCATACGCCCAGCCGTCTCGGAAGGCTGTGTGGAGGTTTAGAGCCATCTTGGCCCTACGTGTCTGCTGCTCGATTACTTTCTCTAGGAGGATTGCACCTATTCGATCCTCTGGTCCTGCGCCAGAATACTTGAAGATGGGATAGTCCAGGAAGGCTGCACTGAAATATGTGAGGAGTGTCTCAAGGGTAGCGAAGCTATAGGGAATAACGATAGATACTGGCCTCCGCTCATCAGAGTCCTTTACCTTCTTCTCCGCTTCGTCAATAGGAATGTAGGCTGTCAGCGTACGATCTATGTTCTTCCAGCTACTATGGCGCTTAGATATCTCCGCTGAGCTCTCCAAGATGCGTTGGTTTAGCTTGGTGAGAATAGCTCTATGCGTCTCGCTACTTGGGCGTAGATCTAGCCCATTGGGATAGCTATAATCAAAGCTCTGCCCAATGGTCATGCTAGCACTGGTATTATTAGGATCTAAGTTAATAGCCAATTATATAGTCCTCCAACCTGTTGCTGCAGGTTCGTATTCCTTCTCGAGCTCTGCAAACTCGTCCTCTTCCTCTGCATCTGGCCGCTCTCCGTACGTGTTGTCAGGTGCGAAGTAGCGTTCCCCTAGCTCTAGCATCTCAACCAGATATGCTGTAGCATCACTAACGTCGTCTCTCTTCGACTTAGGAAAGCTGAGTAGCTGGCTTTCAAGAATAGAGCAAACGTTGCTATTATGGTATATATAGCCTAAGCGGTACAAAGGAGCAAGCATCGCTATGCGATCTTCCTTCTTCCCCCGAGCCTTTAGCTCGACTAGGCTATAGAACTTCCCACGCTTCATCATGTAGGTAGTGATGGGATAGGTGATAAACTCATTCAGCGAAGTTACCTCGAAGCCAATCGTCCTAGCGCCTATTCTATCCGCCATATCGAAGGCTCGTTGGTAGATCTCCTCAGGATGCATCTTACCTGCATCGACATCTCGGATATAGACCCGAGGTAGCGTGGTATCTATCCCAACGCCCACTATCGCACTATCATCATTCGCTACGTTCGTGCTCTTGGCAGGGTCGATTATTACTATTGACTCAAGTCCAGGCTTTCGCTTCGTGAACTCTTCGTCGCTCTCGCTATAGTAACGAAAGTACTCCTGCTTAAAAGTAGCTGTCTCCCTCGCGATAGGAATCCCGCGGTACTCACGATAGAACACATCAAGAAGGCCTTGCACCTTGTAGCTTTCATATAGTGCACGAACCTCTTCATCTGTCATAAAGTCTGGCCAGTTGCTCTCCAGGTTGTCGTTGCAGAGATCTATCTCCACATGATGCCAAGTTGGGTCGGCTAGGAGATCAGCAAGCAGAGAGTTCTCATGCAAGAGCGTACCTATGAAGACCACCTTCCAAGGCACGCTACGATCGATACTATTCATCACATCAGCGAAGAACCACTCCTTCAGCTTCTTCCTCTGCTCTTCGCTCATCACCTGTTCAGGATCTTCCAGGTCATCCACGATAATGAGGTCGGGTCGTCTACGTCCCCAGCGAACTCCACGAACCTGCTGGCCTGCGCCACGAGGGAAGATTAGGGTCTCCCCGTTGACAGTCCACATCTCTTTAGAGAAGGTAGGATCTATCTCGGGGTCCTCTATATTCGTCTTCACATTCCCGAAGATCTTCCGAATCATCGTGTTGGTCATTAGCTCACGCTTGAGGTTCTCACTCTCCATCTGCGCCTTCGTAGCGGTAGAGCTTATCAAGACGATGAACTTCTTTTCCCGAAAGAGCGCCTTCTTGCCAGCATATCCTATGTTCAGCGTCGTAGACTTTCCCCAACCTCGAGGTGCCTTGAAAGCACACTTAGCCTTCGCTTCGTCATCGAGAGCAGAGAAGATCGGAGTAGTCACGCTTGCAAAGGGCCTGGAGAAGCTCTCTGGGAACAAGATCTTACAGCTGACCATAGTGCTAAGATAGCACTGGGCCATTAGTTCCTTGATCTCGTTCTTTTCTTCCTCTCGCATACGCTCCCTTTGTTCAAAAATTGAACATAGTTACTTTTTAACGAACACGCCCGTTGAGTTGAATAGGTTGATCAACGCCGCGATGACCTTCTCAAGTGAAGGCCAGACCTCTGTGAAGCAGTCATAGCTAGCAGCCATGATCTCTCGCACCGCAGCGAGCTTAGCTGCGCCCTGTCCGCTCTGCGGAATCACTGCCTCGATCTCCTTTATCAGCGCAATCACGGTAGGGATTAGCGCTACTACCTGTAAAAAGATCTTCATTTTTCTTCTCTCCTCTTATTCGTTTGTATAGCTTTTCTAACCAACTGTCCCAGGCAAAGAAGAAGCTCTTGCTAATGTAGAAGCGCTTCCTCTCAGCTGGCCCGTCAAGGTTGCTTAGCATCCTTGCACACCTCATTCGGCAGGAACGCAGAGATAGCAGCATAGACCGCTACCATTGCTGTTGCTACCACATCTACCTGGGCGTCAGTCATACTAAAGAGACCTATGCCACATGCAATAGAAAGGATGCCTTTCCAGGTAGACACCTCACATAGCCGCGCTTTGATATAGCTCTTGAACATCTTACCACCTTCTCCTAGGTCCGATATCTATGTGTATAAACCGCTGCTTGATGTAGTAGTGATACCCACCACTCCAGCGACGCCCAAACGCTTCATCGATCATTAGAAGGGCTGGTTCGTCTACTGTATCGTTTGCTCTTAACACAGTAAAGTCTACCGCATAGCCCTTAGTGTGGAAGCTCTCCTTCGCTCCGCCAACGCGTTCGTTATACTCAGGACAGCGACATCCACTAAGCACTTGGATAGGCTGGTTGATAAAATCTCGGATAACCTGCAGGCGATTTACTATACGTTCGTCTATAATGTTGAAAGAGCAATGTTTGCACTTGAACTCTTCTCGCTTGAAGTTATCTGTCATATCTCGTAACTATCACTTGTGCGGAATAATCACGTTGCCTGTACGAACTGCTGTGCAGTCTGCACTATTACATTCGATCTCATGGTAGTGGTTATAGATCCTATCCCATATGTCTTTCATGTCTTCCTTCAAACCTAGAAGAATCATAATCATAACTGCTTGTAGAAAACTTACCAAGATGCCGACGATAGTGAGAACGTGAGTAGCTGTGATCGAGGTTTCAGGTTGCATCGACTAGGTCTCCATTGTTGTAGGTATGTCTACACAGAGCCCTATCTCCCTCGCACGCTGCTTTACTTCGTCTAGATCCTCTCGAGTCAGGTGGACAGATAGATTCTGTGTACGAACAGTTTTAACCGCTGCGTGCCCTGCACGATCGAGAATATCTGTAGCAGAGCGAAACTTAATGGCTTGGTTACCTTCTTCGAGAAGTTCCTCTAGCACCTCTAGTGCCTTCGGGGCGATCTCTTGAATACGCTTAGCAACGTCGATTGCGTCTACGTCCCTGGCTGCCCGCATGATAGATAACTGCCGCTTCACAACTGGGCTGTTTAGCGTATAGGATACCATCGCCTCTGTGACGCCTAGCTGCTCCGCTATATCTACCTGCTTCATCCCAGTGACAGCAAGCCGCATGATCTCCTGGTGGGAGTCCCAGACATTCTCCACCGTGAAGGTCTTCCGCTCGTCGCTATCTACTCTCCGCCCATCTGGTCTCATAAAGCGTTCCTCTCTCCTCTTGCCACCAGCGTATCATACGTTTACGTACTTGTCAAGAAAATACATTTACATGTTTGCTCTCGACTAGTTCCTCCAAATCGCTATGTTTAAAAAATGAACATAGTTCGCTTCGCTCGCATCTATAATTTGCTACCACGTACGAGCGCTAGCGAAGGCAATCTGTACGAATCCGTGTATTTTCGTGTAATTGAGATAGACCGATATATTGTACTAACGTCTTGCGTGCGTGCGAAGGTGATCGTTTCCCCGAGGGGCGGGGGGTGATCTTTTTGCTTGACAAATCTGATATTGTATGTTACCATGTAATCGAAAGTGAGGATGATCTTTGACATATCGGATGGCGATGCGTATGGCGTGTATATGCAGGTGCATGTATGGGGATATACGATGACGCAATGTTCTGAATGGTGGGATACCTGGTGTTATGAACAGCACCTACCCATGAGCGAAAAGGATTCGTGCCTTCTGTTCTGGCTATCACCTCATTACGAATATATGGAGGTGAAACCATGGATAGAAAAGTAACGATCTATTGCAAGACTCGGAAGTTCGATGGCGACGACGCCGTGACCACGAAGCTGACGCTGGATTATTCTGCATGTACGCAGGAAGACGTCTACGCAATGGCGGACGACAGCGCGGTTATCAAATGGCAGGCTGGAAGACGGCGCATGAAGGATGCACCTATTCCGAAAGAAGCGACCTATGTCGTGCCGAAGCCTGGAACAAAAAGCGTGGTTCAGCTCACGCCCTTTGAGCACCTGTGCGAGGTGTTCGGTAAGGATCGGATGCTGAAGCTCGTGAACGAAGCGGGTGGAGATATCGACGCTGTGGTGAAGAAGTTCACCGCTCTGGCGAAGGAAATGGGACTGGAATAAACAGAAACCGAGGTGATAGCTTGAATAGAGGGCGTGAATCTATGGAGGTGAGACATGGAAAAAGTTGCAGATACAGATCTCGGTACGTTTATTAGTAAGTATCCACACAACACAGATTGCAGTGACAAGTTTGGTCTGCTGATTAGCCTTGCATACAGAAAGGATAAAACAGGAAAGACCTTAGAAGAGTTCGTTGACTGGTGTATCAGTATGTACGGAGGAACAATCGCGGCAGCTATGATTGACTACCTAAATAATCACGAATAACCTATTCTTGCCCTCTATAGAAAGCATGAATCTTTTGTATGCGTGTATGTATGTATGTTTGTACATTTGTTGTACGGGGATATGTCTCCCGCCAATGGTGGATATGGGGGATAGAGAGTTATATAACATACTATTCTTCTATTAAAAAAAAAAATAAAAAAAGAAGAAGAGAATGTAAACTATAACCAATCCCAATCCCAATGGGAGACACATGGGTGAGAAACAAATGTACATGTGTACATGCGTACAATGTAGGCTTGTTTGCAACCTGCTTGACAACTAGCGGTTTTTGTGATATGATGGGGTTGTTAGATGGTGGATGATAACTATGTTCAAAAATTGAACAAAGGAGGTAACGTTATGTACTACATGCTAATCCACATGGATGAGGATGGCAGGCTCTGGACGGAGCTATACAGCAAGCAAGGAGCTGCAGAGGATGCCCTTCGAGCAAGCGGGCAAAGGGGATTGGTTATAGCAGAGCCAGGCTATGCAAAGTATACGAACTATGGTCTTGTTGAGGATCTTACTAATCATCGAAGCGAGCTATGATCAAAATTTGAACAAAGGAGGCATAACAGGGAAGGCAAGCGAGTGTACTTCTTCGGTACGGTACCTAAGCACTGTGACGTGTGTGAGAAGGAGATAGAACAGGACTTCGCAGATGCTAGGTTGAAGTGTGGCGCTTGGGCGTTTGTGTGTCTAGGTTGCTTGCAGAAGCATGGCAGAGGGCTAGGCACAGGTCTGGGGCAGAGGTATCAAAAAGCCCCTCATGGTTGGTTGGTTGAAGATAGAAGGATAGGAGGTGAGAGAATGAAACCTGCACGTTATCAGCACGACTGTGACCATTGTATCTACATTGGTCAGATAAACAACCTAGATGCGTACTACTGCCCGAATGATAGCGGAACCTGCTATATTCTACGCTATGGAGATGAAGGGTGTGAGTATGCAGCACGATCGGACTACCGTAATAAGGAATATACGGAGCTTGCCAAGACTATTGGCTTTAGCGAGAGCTTCTCTGCTGAGTGGATTGAGAGGTTCTTAAGAAGGTCAGTCTTGCTCAGGCTTCTCACTAGCACTCTTGCAGAATCTATGGAAGTGTCGGAGGTATAGCATGCACAAAACTATTCCAATCCAAGGACGCCTTTCTATCTGTTCGTTCGCCTCGCTCGTTAGGGCGTACGAACGAGAGGGCGTTCGATTGCACAGTAAGAGTGATGTGCTCTATCGTGCGGTCGAGCAGCTTTCTGCGCTATACGCAAGGAAGCATGAAGTAGAGCCTTTCGCAGACGTTCGAGAGGCGATAGAGTATCTCGAAGCTGTTGGGCTTTCTCTAGGCACGACAGAGAGGATGGCACTGCAGTTAAGGAAGGTAGAAGCAGACGCAGCATACTTTGCGGAAACGGGAGAGGAGATAGGAAGGCCTATAACCAAGAAGCAGCTCTCGCAGATGTCGCCAGAGGAGCTGCGAGCTGCTGCTGAGCGTGCTCTTGCAGCGATGCGAGCTAGCGAGGAGGAATAGATGCGCTTACGAATCTTGCTGATTGTGTTAGTAGTCTATCTACTCCTGGTGAGTACGATAGATAGCTCCACCTGGCAATATAGCGACTGCGGAGGGTTTCGCTCGTATGCAGAGCGTCTCAGCTACATGAAGCTCATGAAGAAGCATGGGCTTCTGAACGGACATGTGCAGGTTGTTTACTACGACGAGCAGAAGCATGTATGGTTCTACCGCAACAAGCAAGGTCAGCGATGCACCTTGCATTAATAAGCACTATGTTCAATTTATAAACATAGGGCGGAAAGGAGAATAGCTATGATTGCAGACATCTTGGTGTTGTTCGGTATCTTATTGGCGACCTTTGGTATGGGCTTCGTCTTCGGTGTACGCTATATGAAGACAGAGCGGAAAGTTGTGCTTCGTAGACTTCAAGCGATGTGCAGATAAAACACATGCCCTCGCTGGATGTGGTTGACAACTACGGCTTTTTGTGATACAATGGGTTTACAGAATAAGAAATGGGAGGTGGTTATGGAACCAGTAACAGGAACATGCGGAGCTTGTAAAAGCTACCGTCGTGCATCTCGACAATGTGATGTTACGCCTCAGTACGGTCGCTGCAGTGTGCATACGATGGTAGATAAGACGCCAACTGGGGAGCCGAGAGAAGAAACTAGGCGCCCCGCTATTCGGTTCGCTACAGACGGTTGTAGCGAATACAGAACGTAGGAGGTGAGAGATGGCTACGATGTGTAAGAGTTGTGTGTTCTATGATGATATGGATGAATTCTGCATGGCTCTTGAGGAGGGGATAGACATCATTACAGACGAAGAGTGTGACTGCTACGAACCGATTATGGAAGGAGGTGACGAGGCGTGAAAGTCTATTCGGTAGAAGAAATCCTGCGCTCTAACGAAGAGAAGAAGCTCAATGACTATCTGAACGATCTGGATAGACAGCGGGACGAAGAGCGGGAGAAGGAAGAAGCGACAGAGGGAGATGAGGACGATGAAGGACAATAGCGGTATCTGGCCAGCTATTTGTCTGTACCTCATCGTTCTGGCAATCTTATTAACCTTAACCATGTGTGAATGAGATCTTTTCAGTTCACCCCTTAGAGGAGTATGAAAGGAGAAAGTATCATGAAGACAGCAGATGAGAACAAGGTTAGAAACTTCTTAAAGGACGGGGACGCTATGTTCCTGCGTGCGTGTGAGAAGGTAGGCATCCCTCCTACCCGTCGACAAGCCAGCAAGTGGCTCGCTAAGCGAGGCAAGGCCTATAAAGAAGGGAGGGGCTAAACATGGATACAATAGAGAGCGAACTGCGTTCGTTGTTAAGTGACACCTTTAACAGGAGCAAGCTCCTTGTTATGCTGAAGGACATGCAAACAGAAACCGAGAAGCGAGAGGCTCGCAAGGCAGCCCGCACTCCCAAGGAAGCAATTCCTCCTGTTACCCGCTACACAGCTATCAAACGGAACTACACCTGCCATCACTGTGGGGCGAAGTTCTCTAGCGTAGTCCAACTATCCGCAAGCGAGAGCGTGCCATCTCTCAACGAACAAGGGAGAGCAATTATTATAACCTCGAATAGTCCCGCAGAGGTGGAGTGCTCAGTATACTACTGCAAACACTGTGAGAGCTTTATCTCTAGCCTGTCTCGAGAGGCTCTCGAAGCTCGCTACCTTTGGCTTCTAGGCCAATGCCCCCTACACTTTCACGCAAGCTATGTTCGAAATTTGAACATAGAGGAACACGTCAATCAGGAGATTCGACTTTAACCTAGCGAAAAGGAGGTGATAGACAAAATGCATTAGAACGAATAAAGTGCTTGACAACTAACAAAATATGTGGTATGGTGGGCTTCAACAATAACGGAACCTGACCGGAATCAGGAAATAAAAAGAGGAGGATTTAGTTATGACAGAAGTAACAGCAAAGGCACCGAAACTGGAGAAAGAAGCAACTGTTCTTGTGGACCTGGGAGAGAATGTGCAGGACGCCATCGCCCGCTTTGGGGAAGATGTAGTGTTCAGTAACTATCTCGCCAACGTGAAGATCGGCGTGCAGAGCGGCATCCGTCGCTATCTGGAAGCGGGACTTGCCGCAGATGCGATCCAGGAGAAGTTCGACTCCTTCAAACCTGGCGTCACGATGGATCGTGTCGTAGACCCGATCGCTGCTATGGCTGCGAAGCTGAGCAAGATGACGCCGGAAGAGCGGGAAGCGGCCTTCGCTCAGTTGCGTGCGAAGTTGGAAGGCTAACAACTAACTGTCGTCTAGGGAGAGCGACATTAAAGAAGTCTCCCTTTCTTTTTTACTTCCATAAAATGTGGGTTTTCGTAGGAGCGAGAATCTAGACTTTCTGGAAGTACTATAAACCAAGAGGAGGTGAGATGATGTTAGCAGAGGACTACAGCGAGAAGGGCCAGGCGTGGATAGGTTTCGCACAGCTCACGCTTAGGCATGTTGAGAACTATAGCGTACCACAGTATGGGCCAACACTTAGCGAGAACACAGATGTAACAAGCACAGAGGATTGTCTTAAGTATATCGCCAAGTATCTTCGTAGACACGGTAGCGATAGACGAGGCCGTATCGAGGAGCTTCGGGACCTGGTGAAGATTGCACACTTCGCCCAGTTCGCCTTCGATATGATGAAGCCTACGAAGGAAGAGATAGATGCGATCAGAGAGGGGAGGAGATAAAGATGAGTTTCGACAATGATCTTACAAAGCATCAAAAGCGTGTAGAAGCTACATTCGAGCACGAGCTCGACGACAAGCGAGAAAAGTTTATACAGGGACTATCCGATATGATCGAGAGTATCCTCGCAGAGAAGGTTGGTTCGCTAGAAGACCTTCCTAGCGACCCTGACACGTTTATCAAGGATATACGAGAAATGATTCTCTACATGTGGGAGGACTACCGATGAGCATCTGCGTATGAAGGAGCTACTACCAAGCATCATCTTCTTGCTTCTTGTGTGGGCGATATTACAGTGGGTTTTATAAGGGAGGTGAAAAATGTCAGTAAAACGTGATGCAGAGTTGCATAAGCTTTGCGAAGAGCTCAGGAAAGTTAAGTCTTTCATAGGCAGTATAGCCGAAGTATGGGAAGGAACCAGCTATATGCGAAATGACCAGGTGATTCGAGAACTTAAGAGGCAGGCTGACAATCTAAGGGCCATAAAAAAGTTCATGTCAAGTAGCGCAGATAAGTGTGGAGACCTTACTAAGAACGAAAAGAAAATACTTATGATTCTAGAAGCTCATGGCTATACAGAGGAAAAGGTATAACTAAGTAACCAACTAGTCTGATAACCCTGGCGAAAGCTGAAAGGAGTAAGGCGATGATAAGATATAATGGTACGTTCTATGTGCGCTATCCCAAGGATGACGATAGCGAAGATATGCTTAAAGAGCTTCTCGACTTAGAGATGTGGTTAAACGGGGAGATTGCAACTACAATCTACCAGAAAACAGGCTTCGCACCACGGTTCTATGTGGTTGAAAGCGACGACACTACAGCGGAATAATAGTGGAGGGAAAGCGATGAGTAAACGAGCTGGAATTATGTTATGTTATCCCTTTGAGGAAACTCGGCTTGCTAAGTGGCATCCACCTTATATCATTCAGCCTAAGTTGGATGGTGATAGGTGCAGAGCGATCATAGGTGTCGAAGGTGAAGTGGTTCTTCTCTCTAGCGAACAGCACACCTTCTTCAGCGTGCCTCATATCGAAGAGGCTCTAGCAAACATGCACCTAACGCACATCGAGCTAGATGGGGAACTCTACATCCATGGTGCTCCTCATAGCGAGATTCATAGCATCGTATCTCGTCGTGAGAACCTCCACCCAGACTATAAGCTTGCCGAGTTTCACATATTCGACATCGTGAACACTCACCTCCCACAGGTCGAAAGGACTCGGCAGCTTATAGCCTTATTTCCCAGACAGGTGAGAAACTTTGGACCTATCCATCTCGTACCAAGCCGTGTGGTCTATACGCTTGATGAGATAATGAAAGTCCAAGATGAGTATGCAGCTAGCGGCTATGAAGGCTTCGTTCTACGCCATGCGGACTATGTCTATACTCGACAGCGATCTACAGGCATGATGAAGTTTAAGCCTAGGAAGGAGGACATCTATGCTATCGTGGGGTATCAAGAAGAGGTCTCTATCGAAGGTAAACCCAAAGGTTCCCTTGGTGCTCTTATCTGTCAAGGCAACGACGGAACTCGCTTCAACGTCGGCTCTGGATCTCTCCTTACTAGAGAGAATCGAGAAAAGCTATGGCAAGAGCGAGAAGCCTTGGTGGGTAAGTGGGCTCGTGTCAGATATCAGCATCTAACAAGTGCGGCAGGGGTGCCTAGGTTTCCGGTGGTGGTAGAGGTTATCGAAAACGCTATGTTTAATTTTTGAACAAAGGAGGCGAGCATGGAAGCTATACATGTATCATCTACAGAGGGGTTGAAGAATGCGCTTGAGAAGACGAGTAAAGAAGGTAAGATACCTGTCTTTCTTATCAACGGTGTTCCCTTCGTTGCGGCTACTGAGGAGGACGCAGAGGGAGTTCTTGCGGACGGAGATGGGAACATTCTGTGCTTCGTTAAGATGCTAGAGCTGCTGGTAGCTGGAAATGCGTAGGCTATATAAAGGCCTCTTCAACTACCAAAGAGAGGTACATACGCTCTACTGTCACGCAGCTTCCTTTGCACAGGCGCATAAGTTCTTCATGCGACAGATGAGTGCTCTCTACCAACGTAACATTCAGCATATGGTAGCGTACTTCGACGGTAGCAAGGATAACTACGAAATAAAGGAGGAGGTGAGACAAATATGTTACTCGCAAAGAAGTTTAAGACTAAGCTGAAGCTGAACGTACACAAGATTGACCCGAACCTTTGCATCACGGAGTCGGTTCTCTATTGGCTCGAACAGCAGTGGACAGAGTTCCTAGAGCAACAAATTATTCCCAAGAAGCAAAAGCGTAGAGCTTGACAACTAACCAAAATTGTGATATATTGTTGCAATAAGACAAGGAGGAGACAAATGAAACTAGTTCCTCATGACACCTGGACGATCCATGATGCTACAAAGCTCCAATGCTACATGGACTGTCCTAGAAAGTATTTCTACGAATTCATCCTCGGTTGGCGACCAGACGCACCGAATATTCACCTCGAGTTCGGTAGCGCATGGCACCTGGCAATGGAGCACCTTATCCTAAACGGCTACAGCGATGCGTCTATCTTAGCAGCCTACGAGAAGTTTACCGACTATTACCGCAAGTTCTTCTCAGAGCTCCAGGACGACATGAACCATCCGAAGACACCCGCTATGGCTCTCAAAGGTCTGCTTGGCTATGTCCTTGAGTATCGACATGATAAGTTCACTCCACTCTACACCGAAGTCGCAGGCTCGGTTACGTTGAATGAGGAGCACACTCTCACATTTAAGATCGACTCTATTCTCGAAACTATCGACGGTATCAAGAGCCGTGAGCATAAGACAGGATCGCAACTATCCCGCCCTTGGATGGATCAGTGGATTCTTAAGATGCAAACGGGAGTCTATAATCATGTGCTCTTCTGCCTCTTCCCTCGAGAGCAGGTGTGGGGAGTAGAAATCAACGGAACTATCTTTAGTAAGAAAGACATCAAGTTCCAACGGGTGCCTGCTAGACGAACAGTAGAAGCCATGGAAGCTTGGTATTGGAATACTATCGACTGGTGCGACGCTATCACGCACGAGTTCCATCGCCTGGAGCGCTGCTCTGAGAACGATGCTACCATGCGAGCGTTCCCTATGAACACGGAGAATTGCACCAAGTACTTTGGGTGTACCTATCACGACTTCTGCATCGCTTGGGCTAATCCGCTCTCTCGCTGTGAGGAGGTTCCTATGGGTATGAAGGTAGAGTATTGGGATCCTCGTGTGGAGGAAGTAGACGCAAAGGCGATCTTTAGAATTCAGGAAAAGGAGGTGGTACAGGAAAGATGATAGAAACTGTTGAGCAGCAAGCAAGAAATATGCTTGAGAGGGCAGGCGTAGAATATGCTCAATCTTTGTCTGCATCTAGTCTAGCAGAAATAGGAAACCTAATAGTAGAGGTGTACAAACTCAGAAGAGAGAATGAACGTCTACAGGAGTGGAAGCGTAAATACAGTCAGGTAGTAGAAGCCTTCGAAACACTGAAAGACTTAATAAGAAAGGAGGATGGTGAAGATTGAAAGCGCAGGAACTACGTGACAGACTCGCAGCGGTGAGGAACTTCGACGTTAAGATAAACGATAACGTGAAGATAGAAGAGGTCGTAATAGATATCACCAATAACACGGTGTATCTATACACCCAACCTCTCGCTACGAAGCAAGAAGAGTTCAAGCGGCTGGAGGAGCCCACGGAAAAGAGTGAGCTAGATAAGTTACAAGAACTTATTGGACAGAAGGGAGGTAAGAAATAGTGCCAATAGACATCAAGAAAGAATTTGCAGATATCCAAGCTATGTATAGCTCTCAGGCGCAGCAGAGCACCTATAACGCTCTTGTCTACGGCGACTTCGGGACTGGTAAAACAGCTCTTATCCGCACAGGTAGACGACCTATCCACATCGACTCATTCGACCCTGGTGGAACGAAGACAATTCGGGATGAGATCAAGGAAGGCTGGATTCTAGCCGACACCCGATACGAGGTTGAAGATCCTATGAAACCCACCGCCTTTGAGCTGTGGGATAAGGAGTATGCTCGACGCAAGCGAGAGGGCTACTTCGACCACATCGGAACCTACATGATCGACTCCGCTACAACGTGGGCTAGCGCAGCTATGAACGTGATCCTTAAGAAAGCCGGACGCCTTGGTGGACCTCCATATCAGCAGGACTATCTCCCTGCTATGAGCATGATTGAGAACGCAATTAAGGACATGGTCACGCTTCCTTGCGACGTTATCCTCACGGCGCACCTGGACGTAGACAAGGACGAAGCAACAGGCCGTATGTTCGTAGGCCCCCTGTTCGTTGGTAAGCTCAAGCAGAGAATCCCTCTGTTGTTCGATGAGCTCTACTGTGCACAGGTAAAGAAATCCGCTGCAGGTGAGCAGTACACGCTTCTCACCAAGAGCGATGGAATCTTCAAGGCTCGCACGAGACTTGGGAAGGGAGGCATATATCAGGCGCAGGAAGAACCGAACATTAAGTTGTTGTTGAAGAAAGCGGGGTATAGTACAGAAGACAAACCATACTAACAAAACAAAACTAAACCAAACAAAAAAACTAAAACAAAAACAAAAGGAGAAAACACATGAGCTTTATTTTAGACGTCGACACTGAGAATGCACCCGAGTTCAAGACCCTTCCTTCCGGAACCGAGGTGGAACTGCGTATCGTAAATGCGGAGATGAAGAACGCCAAGACGAGTGGTGCGCCTATGTTCGCTATCCACTTCGACATTCCGAGCGAGCCTACGTCCAAGGACATCTATCACAACATCATGATGCCTACTGCACAGGATGATGAGAAGACCCGTGGACAGAAGTTGAACCGGCTGAAGGAGTTCAAGGCCTGCTTTGGGCTGCCTGCATCTGGCGCTATCGCTTCCGAGGAAATGGAAGGTGCTCGTGGTTGGGCTATCTTGAAGGAAGAAGAAGGCCTGAATGGTGACCTGCAGAACAGCGTTAAGAAGTTCGTAGTGGGTGCGTAATAACTAACATCGAACATAGCATGAAGTGGCGGAAGCTGTTGCGAGCGTTAGAAGCAACACGGGTAGACGCAGCGGTAATAGAAGGGTGATACCTGGTGGGCTCTGGTTACTAACTATTACTACGTAGGATAATAGCCCTTAATGCGTGTGGGTTCGAATCCCACCCATGCTATGTTCATTTTTTGAACAAAGGAGACCAACATGAGAACTATCTTTCTCCTCTCCATCGACAATGATCTTCTCTCTGAAATGAAAGAACACGTAAAAGAGGACGATCCGGAAACTGTAATCTATCTCGCTCTCTTAAAGGGCGGACCTCACTCGTATGATATAGACGCTAACATCACCAAGATCAGCGAGGTCGAGGTATGAGGCTGTCTAAGGATGATTACTATTTCAAGCTTGCATCTATTGTCCTCGAACGAGGAACCTGCCTTCGTCGGAACTACGGCGCCGTTATAGTTAAGAATGACCAAATAGTATCTACCGGCTACACCGGTTCCCCTCGTGGCGGAAAGAACTGCTGCGACGTAGGTGCGTGTACTCGATCTGTTCTCGCCATCCCTCAGGGTGAGCGATATGAGCTGTGCGAGAGCGTACATGCAGAGCTAAATGCTATCATCCATGCAGGTAGGGAGCGTTGTATAGATGCAACTATCTATGTCGTTGGTAAGGATATGTCTACGGGTGAACTAATCTCAACACCTCCCTGTGATATGTGTCGTAGAGCTATCATAAACGCAGGGATTGGAACGGTAAAGATACCTGAAAGGAAATGGAATGAGCGATAAGGAATATGTGAAAGTCCCTAGGGTCTCTATCGAGGTAACAGAAGAACTAGCCAGGCGGTTTGAAGATGCCATCCCTTGGGGTGTTCGTAGCAAGGTGATGGCTATTGTTATAGAAGACCTTCTCGATCTCATCGATAGAGAAGGGAACATAGTAACCGCGGCACTTCTGAATAGGGTTATTAAAGTAGATCACATTATAAAGTATGTTACAAAGAGAGAAGGTGATAATAGTGGAACTAGCTGATATCAAGAAGAGCCTCAGCGAGAGCACAGATGAAGAGTTGGTAGCGATGCTCTCTGGTATTCGCAATAGTAGGAGAACGCCCAAGGTAAATCCTACGAAACCTAAACCTGTCAGAGCGGCGCAGACTGCTAAGAGCGAACCGTCTCTGGATGCTCTGCTAAACGGAATGACTAAGGATCAGATTGCACAACTAATGCTCGCACTAGGAGGAGGAAAGTAGAATGTCAGAGGCTATGGTTAGTGATATAGTTTTGAAAGTTGTACCTACAGAGGCTATCATTGAGGGAGATCGCTTTCGGGAGGACTACGGAGACCTGAACGATCTCGTGCTTTCGTTTAAGAAGGAAGGCATAATCCAGCCACTCGCTGTTCGAGATAACAACGACGGGACCTATCTCCTTGCTGCAGGTGGACGTAGGTATAGAGCCGCTTGTAAGGCAGAGCTCCCTACTGTCCCTGTTCGTTGCTATCGGCACGATCTAACCGAGCTCGAGCTTCGGTCTATCGAGCTAATGGAGAACATCTGTCGGAAGGATATGGACTGGCTTGAGGCAGCGAAGTTGAAGAAGGAGATCCATGAACTGCAGGTTGCTATCTACGGTGAGAAGAAGTCTACCTCCCCTGATGCACCTGGCGTATCGAAGAGAACAACAGCGGAGCTCCTTGGTGTCTCCCCTGCTAAGCTTGTGACAGATATGAAACTTGCTGAGGCAGCTCAGGTATTTCCAGAGCTAGCGAAAGCAAAGACAGCAAGCGACGCTACCAAGATGTTGCAGAAGCTACAAGAGAACATAGTCCGTGGTGAACTCGCAAGGCGAATCGAAGAGCGGGCAGCAACGACTCCTATCGAACGTACTCACGAGAAGCTCCTGAACAGCTTCATGGTAGGTGACTTCTTCGAGGGCGTAAAGAACGTCCCTGACGGAGCTATCGACTTTGTGGAGCTTGATCCTCCATACGCTATCGACCTTAACAACCAGAAGCGAGATATGGATCCTACGAAGCAAGCTAACTATAACGAGATAGATCGTGATGCCTATGGTGGCTTCATGACTAGCGTTATCAAGCAGTGCTTTCGAGTTATGTCTGCGAATAGCTGGATGGTCCTCTGGCATGGAAGAGAGCATAGTAACATGATCCTCTCGATCCTCCAGAACTTCGACGAATTCACAGCTAACACCGACACGCTAGGCATCTGGTACAAAGGGAACGTTGGGCAGACTAACCAACCGAACCTATACCTCGCCAGTTGCTATGAGCAGTTCTTCTACATCCGCAAGGGAAACCCATCTATCGTTCGCCAAGGGCGCTCTAACGTCTTCAACTTCAAGCCTGTCCCTGCGTCGAGAAAGATTCATCCTACCGAGCGACCTATCGAGCTAATCCAAGACGTCATGCAGACCTTCTGTTGGGAAGGTGCACGTTGTCTTGTGCCGTTTGTAGGTAGCGGGAACTCCATCCTTGCAGCTAGTAACCTTGGCATCACTGCCTTTGGTTGGGACCTAGCGCAGGATCACAAGAACGGATATGTAGTGAGGGTCTCTGAAGGACGCCCTGGAAGCTATCAATCATACAAGGAGGCCACTAATGACCCTACCACCTAAAATCGTAATGGGGAGTGGGCCTATAGATGCTAAGATAGTTATGGTCGGTGAAGCTCCTGGGGCGGAGGAAGAACGCTTTGGGAAGCCCTTCGTAGGAACAAGTGGGGAGCATCTCACCAAGATCATGCATCAGGTAGGTATCTCCCGTGAGGAGGTCTATATCACCAACGTGGTGAAGGAACGACCTCCTGCGAATAACATAGAGCACTTCATCAAGTTCGACCGGAAGGGGACTCTTGCTACTGCTAAGTATAAGGAGTACGAGCAGTTCCTATACGACGAACTCGAAAGCACCAACGCTAATGTATATGTAGCTATCGGTGCTGTTGCTATGTATGCTCTCACCCGTAAGGACAAGATCACTAAGCGTCGTGGTTCTATTCTCCAAGGTGCTGTGAACGGGAAGTTGATTAAGGTAATCCCTATCATCCATCCCGCTAGTGCCCTGCGGAACTACGAGTTCTCCCACTTCATCCGCTTCGACCTAAAGCGTGTGAGGGAAGAGAGCGAGTTTCCTGAGATTCGTCTCCCCTCGAGGAACATGAAGCTCGGGCCTACGTTTATAGAGAGTATGGGATACCTACATAGCTGCTCTGAGGTTCCCCTGATAGGCTTCGATATCGAGGTGGTGAATGAGGAGATCTCCTGTATATCCTTCGCAAAGAATCCCTACGATGTGATATCTATTCCCTTCTACCACAACGGTCGAGACTACTTCACCATTGACCAGGAGATATCTATCTGGCGGGAAATAGCCCGCATCCTGGAGAACCCTAACATCGTGAAGGTAGGCCATAACATATCCTTCGATGCGACCTTTATCTTTATCAAGTACGGCATTCGTACTACGAACATGAAGGATACGATGATCGCAAGTAAGATTTGCTACCCTGACTTCCCTAAGGGCCTAGACTTCGTAACATCTATCTGCACAAAGGAACCGTACTATAAAGACGACGGAAAGAAGTGGTTCAAGTTTGGCGGCTCGATAGATGAGTTCTGGCTATATAACGCTAAGGACTCTGCGGTGTGTATAGAATCCCTTCCCGTCCTCGAGGCGGAAGCTCAGCTTCAAGGGAACGAAGCTACCGTTGAGCGACAGACTAGCATCCTTCCTGCGCTTGTCTATATGCAAGCGAGAGGTATCCAAGCGGATAAGGAAGGCATGCTTAAGGCATCGAAGGAATACGAGTATCGTGTGGCTGAGCTTCAGGAAGAACTAAACGCTCTCTGTGGCTACGCTATCAATCCCAGTAGTTCGAAGCAGCTGATAGATTATTTCTACAACAAGAAAGGCATCAAGCCCTATACCTCTCGCTCAACTGGAAACATAAGCGTAGATGCCATGGCTCTTAAGCGTCTCTCCAAGCGTGGCCTTCGGGAGGCGAGGATCATCCTCGAGATGCGACACATGCTGAAGATCAACGGTACCTACTTTGACATGGAGTTAGATGATGATAATAGGATTCGATGTAGCTTCGATCCTGTGGGAACTGAAAATGGCAGGTTGTCCAGCTCTAAGACTATTTTTGGAAAAGGAGGAAACATGCAGAACCTGCCCCCTGAGATGCTACGCTTCCTTACAGCAGACCCAGGATGCTTTCTCTATAACATTGACTTGTCCCAAGCCGAAAATAGAATCGTAGCCTATTGTGCACCTGAACCAAACATGATCGCTGCTTTCGAGAACAAGCAGGATATTCATAGGAAGACAGCAGGTCTTCTCTTCAACAAACTACCAGAGGAAATAAGTGATGAAAAAGGAAGTGCGAGTATTGGAGGTGGCCTTCTCTCAGAGAGAGATTGGGGAAAACGCAGTAACCACGGTCTCAATTATGATCTCTCATACCGAGCCGCTGCTCTTATCTGGGAAGTCCAAGACGCTGAAGCTAAATTCATCGTTGATAGATACCATGCTGTCTATCCAGGCGTTCGACAGTACCACGCATGGATTCGAGCTCAGCTTAGTAAAAACAGGACACTTATCAATTGCCTTGGACGTAGAAGATTCTTCACCGGTAGATGGGGAGACGATCTCTTTAAGGAAGCCTACGCTTTCATCCCTCAATCAACCGTAGCAGATATCATCAATATGAGGGGTCTTGCCTATGTTATGGATAATCCCTTGTTTCGAGGAGCTGAAATCCTGAACACTGTACATGATAGTATTGTTCTACAGATTAGTTATGCTGATGTACCAGTTCAAAAACATGCTGAGATTTTGAAGTATCTAATAACCAATATGCAGACTCCATTATCTTTCAGAGGTATGACCTTTCATATTCCTGCAGATGTACATGTAGGTCTAACACTAGATAAGAAAAAATTACAAGAGGTCCCAATTAATTCGTATGCTTCAGTGGACGACCTAGCAAAGGAGCTATCTCATATTCATCAGAAAGTATTAGCGATGAGTACAGCTAAAGATAGTACATATGTACCAGACTATATTATGGATGATGATTATGAATGAGAGAACGTTCCTTAAATTAATAAAAACTAGTGAAGGAATCATTATTCTGATATTCTGTGGGAGGTACATAGTGAACTCAAGGCTTGTAGGAAACTGGATAGAATCATATCTAGACTATACTCGCAAAAGCGAGCCTCCAATACTCTATAAAACATGGACAGCAATTTCTGTCATAGCAGCCTGTATGAGGAGGAAGTGTAAGCTCAAATGGGGGACGATAGACATATATCCGAACCTATATATTGTTCTAGTCGGACCTCCAGGACGTTGTAGAAAGGGAACAGCAATGAGTGTCGGAGAGAGCTTCTTAAGGGAGCTAGGGATAAAACTCTCATCGAGTTCAATCACTCGGGAAGCTCTCATCCACCAACTAAAAACGAGTAGCGACACGCATATAGATGCCAACGGGAAGATGTATCTACATAGCTCTCTAACCATCTTCAGCAAGGAACTAACCGTCTTTCTGGGCTACAACAACCAACAGCTAATGGCGGATCTAACCGACTGGTTCGACTGTGGCGATGTGTGGGAATATAGAACCAAGAACATGGGAACCGATGATATAACAGGAGTATGGGTGAACCTGATAGGTGCCACGACACCTGACTTGTTGAACTCTACGCTTCCGAAGGATGCTATTGGTGGTGGCTTAACTAGCCGAATGATCTTCGTATATGAACAAGACAAAGACCATACCGAAGTAGCACCGTTCCTTAACAAGAAGGAAATAAAGCTAGCGGAGGATCTCCTTGTCGACCTCGAGAAGATCGCAATGCTGCAAGGAGACTTCACCGCTTCGGAGGAGTATATAGAACGCTTCTCTTCTTGGTACGCCAAGGCTGATAGCACACCTCCTCCATTTGATGATTATAGATTCGCTCCCTATTTCGAACGTAAGCCTACGCATCTGTGGAAGCTATCTATGATCCTGAACGCTGCGAGAACTAGCTCCATGCACCTAGAGGCGGAGGACTTCGAAGCTGCCTTACATTTGCTAGAACGCACCGAGGTCCTAATGCGCTATACGTTCTCTGGCTACGGGAAGAATAGGGACGCTGATACACTTACACGCATTCTCGCTATTATCGGGAACAAGAAGAAGATATCTATCTCCGAGCTACAGCGTATCACCTACCTCGACGCAGACAGCAAGACGTTAGATAATATAATAACTACTATCACCAACATGGAGTACGTAACCATGTCCTTCGAGGGGCATGATAAGTACTTGGTATATAATGAGAATTATAAACGATAACTATGTTTAATTTTTGAACAAAGGAGCACACATGATAGTAAGCATTCTACGAGAAGCAGGCTACGTCGAGGCTATCTTAGGCCTCTCCCTCTCTTACGGCACGGACCTAGAGACCGCTAAGAAAACAGCGAAGAGACTCGCACCAAAAGATGGAGGGCATAATAAGTTCCTCGAGTCTATCTACCTCTGGTTCGATATAACTGCGCCTAGGTTCTGGTGGCAGGAGGCAGACACCTATCGCCTCAGCACCAAGCAGAGTGAGAGCACTATGCATACGATACAACGTAGATTTTTACAGCAGGATGATTTCGAATATCCTATTTGTACAGGAACCTTACATTCGGTTAATAGACTTATAGAGATATACCAAAAGACTACAGATGCAGATGATCTTTTGCAGATTAAGAACTTACTCCCTGAGGGCTTCCTCCAGAGGCGCATCTGGGTGATGAACTACAAAACGCTAAGGAACATCTTGCTACAAAGAAGTACGCACAGACTACCACAATGGCAGCAGTTCTGTGCGTACGTTAGATCGTCTGCTTCACACCCTGATCTTCTACCTACTGCAAATCCGTCTGATCAGGATACATTTCTAAAATTTCCGGTCTCCTAATAAGCTCTGTAGACAGAAGCCTTCGCATCTTCGGATCGCGCACTCTAAACTGAGCTGCGCGTCTGAGGGTGCCTAGCTTTATACCTAGTTCCTTTCGCTTCTGAAGTGTTTCCTCATCTATAGGCTCTCCATTAGCAACAGCTTCTAGGATATCATCTATAACCTTCGTTTTTTGATCAGCTATCTGCATACTCTTCTGCGTTAGGTTATACTCCGCAACACGGATTCTATTAAGCTCAATAGGCTCAGCACCTGCAACTGACTTCGTTACAAAGGTAGCCATGTTGTCTATGTGCCAGAGTCTTCTGCCTCTATCATCCTTCACCCAACCATCTTTATCAACCACCTGCTCGAACACATTAGCCCAGTGACGGAAGATAGGGAACACGCCCTTGATAGCTGCACTTGCTTCCTTAGCTCCGAAACCTTCGCCGTCTCGAATAGGTTCCCATACGTTCTTATGCAACGACATAAGATCCGATATTGTAGGTCCTAGCCAATCTCTCACACTCGAAGGAAACTGAAACGTAGCAGCAGCTGTGATATCCACTCCCATCAAGCCACCTATCCCTCGGCTAGCAACTGGGTGCTCTTTGTTCATCCAGTTCTCTAACTCCGTCCAGCCTCCGTACGCCCCAATAATAGGCAGCGACTTCGCTATCATCAACAAGCCTCTCGGCCCGCCTAACGCTACCTGCATCCCAATGTAGCGTGCGATCTCAGGACCTCGAAGGG
>Ga0302246_1000302_pt1 | contig 46194 bp, 45 predicted proteins | sample AAG_UR_Trp_MG_FD_193533 | JGI IMG/M metagenome (GOLD analysis project Ga0302246, IMG submission 193533) | Enriched activated sludge microbial communities from anaerobic digester in WTTP, New Holstein, Wisconsin, United States - AAG_UR_Trp | ecosystem: Engineered > Bioreactor > Anaerobic >... | reverse complement strand
CGCGGCGAGTCACATGAGGAGGGTTTTCCCCCGAGCGAGAGAGGGTACCGCTCTGCGGACGAGCAAGAATGTTTGAGGCCTAGCGCTATGCGCGACGGCCGAGTTCTTGCGAGGCCGAACGAGCGAAGGGCGGGCCCGGAAAACCCGAACCGTGACGAGCGCGTGACCCGGGGTGGGCCTGGGACCGTCCGCTCGCTGCTGATGGAAGGGGGATGCCTGCCTCTATAGAAGGACTGAATATGGACCACTTCAAAGTACTGCATAAGGAAAAGGACTCGCACGCCAGGTGCGCGCTGCTCCATACCCGCGCCGGCGACGTCCATACCCCCGTCTTCATGCCCGTCGCCACCCAGGCCACGGTCAAGGCGGTCTCCCAGGACGACCTCGCCGCCCTTCAGACCGAATGCATGCTCTCCAATACCTATCATCTTTACCTGCGCCCCGGCCTGGAAGTCCTGAGGAAAGCCGGCGGGCTGCATAAGTTCATGAGCCACGCCGGCCCCATACTGACCGACTCCGGCGGCTTCCAGGTCTACAGCCTCAGCCGCTTGCGCAAGATAAGCGAGGAGGGCGTGAAGTTCAGCTCCCACATCGACGGCAGCCCCCACCTGTTCACCCCGGAGAAGGTCATAGACTGGCAGGCGGCCATCGGCTCCGACATCTGGACCTGCCTGGACGTCTGCGTCGAGAACCCCGCGGACTACGGCCACGCCCGCAAGGCGCTGGACCAGACCAAGCGCTGGGCGGAGCGCGCCCGCCGCCATTTCGACAAGGTGGTGAAGGACATCCCGCGGGAGAACCGCCCCCTCCTCTTCGGCATACTGCAGGGCTCGACCTACCCCGACCTGCGCGCGGAAGCGGCGCGCCACGCGGCGGAGCTGGATTTCGACGGCTTCGCCCTCGGCGGGCTCTCGGTCGGCGAGACCAAGAAACAGATGCGCGAGGCGCTGGCCGCCGTCATGGAGCCCCTCCCGAAGAACAAGCCGGTCTACTTCATGGGGCTCGGCAGCCCCGAGGACATCTGGGATTCGGTCGGCGCGGGCGTCGATATGTTCGACTGCGTCCTGCCCACGCGCTACGCCCGCCACGGCCAGGTGCTGGCCTCCGCCGGCCGCTACTACATAAAGAACGCCGCGCACCGCCTGGACGACCGGCCCCTCGATCCCGGCTGCGACTGCGAAGCCTGCCGGAAGTATTCCCGTTCCTATATCTCCCACCTCTTCAAGGCCGGCGAGATGCTTTCCCACCGGCTCATTTCCATACATAACCTGCGCTTCCTTATTAATCAGACCCACGAGATGCGCCGGGCCATAAAGGAGAACCGCTTCGCGGAAGCCCGCTCCAGGTTCATGTCCGACTACCTTTGAACCGGGGGACACAATACCTATTTCGGCGGAAATAGGTATTGTGTCCCCGAATTTGTTACAATCATATTCATATAGTTAAAGAATCAAGGAGCGATAACTGATGGAACCCAATTCCCCCGTGATGCAGTTCGTCCCTTTCATAGCCATACTCGTTATCTTCTATTTCCTCCTCATCAGGCCGCAGCAGAAGCAGATGAAGGAACGCAAGTTCATGCTCGACGGCCTCAAGGCCAACGACAGGGTCCTCACTCAGGGGGGCATGATAGGCGTCATAACGGCCGTCAAGGGCGAGGAACTGGAAGTGGAGATAGCCAGGGGCGTGAAGGTCGCGCTGGTCAAGAACGGCGTGGCGTCGGTGCTCAAATCCGCCTGAGGAACAGGGAGAGACGATGAACAAACTTCAATGGAAACTGGGCCTGATCCTGGGCCTGCTCATACTCGCGGTGTGGCTGCTCTATCCCACGATCGATTGGTACACCAAGACGCAGGACGAGCGCGCCAAGCTCGAGTCCGTGCGCCTGCGCCCCAAGCGCATCCTTAACCTCGGCCTCGACCTCCGCGGCGGCACGCACATGCTGCTCGAGCTCGACGTCGCGAAGCTCGAGAAGAAAGAGGCCCTGACCGACGCCATGGCCCGCGCCATCGAGATCATCCGCAACCGCGTCGACCAGTACGGCGTGGGCGAAGTCCCGATAGCCAGGCAGGGCGACCGCTGGATCTCGGTGGACCTGCCCGGCATCTCCAATGCCGAAGAGGCGGAGAACCTCATCGGCAAGACGGCGCTGCTGGAATTCCGTCTGACCAACGACTCCCCGGACGCGATGAAGGTCCTCGAGAAAGTGGACGCGCTCGGCGAATCCCCCATGGATAAGAGCGGCAAGCTCCTCCCCGAAATAGCCAAGGTCATGCCCAAGGGCTCCATCCTCGCCAAGGCCGCCCCCGGCGAGGACGACAGGCAGCGCTACTATGTGCTGGAAGCCACGGTCCCGCTGACCGGCGCCTACCTGGAGAACGCCCGCGTCGAGACCGACGCCCAGTTCGGCTATCCCAACATCGGTTTCACGTTCAACAAGGAGGGCGGCCGCATCTTCGAGCGCTTCACCGGCGCCAACGTCAACCGCAACCTGGCGATAGTCCTCGACGGCGTGGTGCACTCCGCCCCGGTCATCAAGACCCGCATCGGCGGCGGCACCGGAGTCATAGAGGGCAATTTCACCATGCAGGAGGCCCGCAGCCTGGCGATAGTCCTGCGCGCCGGCGCGCTGCCCGCGCCGGTGAAGATAATCGAAAAGCGCGTAGTAGGCGCCAGCCTGGGCGAGGACTCGATAAAGAAGGGCCTCGGCGCTTCGCTGACGGGCTTCCTCTTCGTCCTGGTGTTCCTCGTCATCTATTACCGCGCCGGCGGCCTGATAGCCGACACGGCGCTGCTGCTCAACTTCGTGTTCCTGGTGGCCGCGATGAGCTACTTCGGCGCCACGCTGACGCTGCCCGGCATCGCGGGCTTCATACTCTCGATAGCGATGACGATAGACGGCAACGTGCTGGTCCTCGAGCGCATGCGCGAGGAACTGGCTCTCTCCAAGCCGCTGGCGATGATAATCCCCACCGCCTACGACAAGGCCTGGAGCGCCATACTGGACGGCAACGTGACGGTCTGGATAGCGGCCGTCTTCCTGTTCCAGTTCGGCTCCGGCCCGGTCAAAGGCTTCGCGGTAACCCTGACCATAGGCCTGCTGATCGGCGTGTTCACGTCGGTCTTCGTGACCAGGTCCGTCTACGACTTCTGGCTCACCTCCAATCCCAAGGAACTCAGCATATGATGAAACTCATCGGCAAGACCAACATAGACTTCATAGGCAAACGCGGGTACTTTTTCGCGCTGTCCGGCGCGGTCATACTGGCGGGCACGATCTCCCTGGCGGTCAGGGGCGTCAACCTGGGCCTCGACTTCACCGGCGGCACGCTGCTGCAGGTGGCCTTCGAAAAGCCCGTCGGCATCGCGGAAGTGCGCGAGGCCATGTCGGCGGCCGGCGTGGACGCCGCGATACAGAGCCTCGGCGACAGGTCCTACGCCCTGCGCGTGAAAGGCAGGCAGGAGAACGTCAACGAAGTCGCGGACTTCATAATCTCCGGCCTGAAAACTCAGCTCAAGGACAACGGCTTCTCCGAGGAAAAACGCGACTATGTCGGCCCCGTAGTGGGGCGGGACCTGGCAAAGAAGGCCATGTTCGCCATCATACTCTCGCTGTTCGGCATAATCATCTACGTCGCGTTCCGGTTCTCCAACCCGATCTGGGGCGCCGGCGGCGTCCTGGCCCTGGCGCACGACCTCTTCGTCACGCTCGCCGCCCTCTCCATAACCGGCCGCGAGATAGACCTGGTCGTCATGGCCGCGCTGCTGACGATAGCCGGCTTCTCGATCAACGACACAATCGTTATCTTCGACCGCATGCGCGAGAACATCCGCAAGTTCCCGAAGATGCCTCTCGGCCAGCTTATAAACGCCAGCGTCAACGAGACGCTCTCCCGCACGGTGCTGATCAACGGCGTCGTTCTGGTAGTGGTGCTGATCCTCTTCCTCTTCGGCGGCAAGGTGATAAACGATTTCGCCTTCGCGATGCTGATAGGCAGCGTGGCCGGCACCTATTCCACCATAGCCATAGCCACCCAGATGGTTTACCAGTGGGAGGCCAAGAACAGGTAAGGACGCCGCGTGAGGAAGATCCGCAAGTTCAAGATACCCGTCTACGCGCACGAGGTGCAGCGCAAGGCCCGCAAGGAGAGGATCGACCTCTTCTCCGTCGGCCTGGCCGCGCCCGAGCACCTGCGCGAGTTCTGCGCTTCCCTGTTCCACGACTGCGAGCCGGCCACCGTCTTCGACCACGCCCGGGAGGACCTCCCCGAAATGAAGGAGAAGGCCTCCCCCGGCCGGACCGTGGGGGTCATAACCCTCGGCCCCGGCCTGGAAACGAAGGCCGCTGGCATGCAGGGCGACATGGCCCGCCTGGCGGACATCGCGGCCGGGGTTTTCCTCGAGACGGGCCTTAAAGTGGTGGCCGACCTGGCGGCGCAGGAAGCCGGCGCCGAGGGCTTCGACCTGGGCGACCCGGAACTGCGGGCCGCCCCCTGGCTCGACGCGTCCGGGGCCGACCTCCCCTCGCTGCTGGCCCCGCTGGACGCGGCCAAGATAGGCGTTTCGGCCGGAAACGGGACGCTCGCGCCCCGCCACACTCTCGTTTTCTCCATACCGTGGCTGGACCGCAAGAAGAAGGAAAAAGAGAAGAAGGCCGTGAAGCCGGGCGATAAAAAATGACTTCCGGCCCAGCAGCCGCGCCTGCCGTTCCCCTTTCAAGCCGCGTCCTTTCCCTGCTCATCTACTTCTATATGCGCCTGGTGGACGCCACCGCGCGCCTGGTCACCCCCCCGCCTCCCCCAGAATTTCCCCGGTCGGTACTCGTTCACTGGCATCATCAGCTGGCCTGCTGCATCTGTTTCCACCGCGGCCGGCGCGCGGCCGCGCTGGTGAGCCGCAGTTCGGACGGCGAGTTCATAAACGGGGCCCTGCGCCTGCTGGGCTACGAGACGGTCCGCGGGTCGAGCAGCAAGGGCGCCGCCAAGGCCCTTATACTGCTGCTGCGCAAGGCCGAGGAAGGCTTTTCCCTGGCCATGACCCCGGACGGCCCGAAAGGACCCGCGCGCAAGGCCCAGCCGGGGGCTCTTTACCTGGCCCGGAAGACCGGCCTGCCGATACTGCCCATCTCCTGCGCCACGGCCTGGCGCATAGTCTTCAATTCCTGGGACGGGTTCAATTTTCCCCTGCCTTTCAGCCGGGCCGCCATAGTTTACGGCGAGCCGCTGCGCGTCGGGCCGGGCGACGACCTGGAAGCCGCCGCCCGCGAACTGGAAAAACGCCTGGACGGGGCCTGCGCCGAAGCCGACAGGCTGCTGGGGGCCGGGAAATGACGACGCGGAGCAGCGCGGCCGGCCGCGCGCTTTATCTCCTGTACAACCTCCTCTCGCCGCTGCTGGCGCTGGCCTTCCTGGCCGGCTTCGCCCTGTCGCCCCGGCGGCGCCTGCTGGGCAATCTCTTCAGGGAACTCGCCGAACGGCTCACCCCTTCGCTGGGAAAGCTGCCCGGCAGGCCGGTCTGGATACACGCCGCCTCCGTCGGCGAGGTGCGCTCCCTGCCCAAACTGGCCGCCGCGCTCAGGGAGCGGATGCCGGACGCCCCGCTGCTCATCACCTGCTCCACCTGGGCCGGGCGCAAAGAGGCGCTCAAGCTCACCCCTCACGCCAGGCTGCTGCCGCTGGATTTCTACCCGCTGATGCGGGCGTTCTGCCGCTCCGCCAACCCCTCCCTGCTCCTGATAGCCGAGACCGAGATCTGGCCGGGCCTGGTCCTCTGCGCGCGGCAGAGGGAAGCGAAGATCTTTTTCATGAACGCCAGGATGTCGGCCCGCAGCTTCGGCTCCTACCGCCTCCTCCGCCCCATACTCTCGTGGACGCTCTCCATGGCCGACGGCGTGCTGGCCCAGACGGCCGAGGACGCCGCCCGCTACGCATACTTCATGCCGTCCGGACGCAACCCGCTGGTCACCGGCAACATAAAGTATGATCTTGTGGAACCCGACGCCTCCAAAGAGGCGGAGATAAAGGAAGGACTGCGGCGGGCCGGCTTCGCCGGCAAGCCCGTCTTCTGCGCCGCCAGCACCCACCCGCTCGACGAAGAAGCCGTCCTGAAGGCCTTCGTCGAGGCCAGGGAGTCGCGCCACGAGCTCAGGCTCCTGCTGGCGCCACGCCACCCCGAGAGGGCGGCCGACGCGCTCAAAGCGGCGGCCGGGGCGGGCTTAAAATGCCTGCGCTGGCAGGACAGGGACGCCTGGAGCGGCGAGGGCGACTGCCTCCTCATGGACGAGCTGGGCTGGCTGGCCGGCTTCTATCCTTTCTGCGAGGCGGTCTTCGTCGGCGGTACCATAGCCCCGGTCGGGGGCCACAACCTGCTCGAGCCCGCGGCGGCCTCGAAGCCGGTGTTCTTCGGCAGGAACTACGCCAACGCGCTGGTCGCCGGCAGGGCACTGCTCTCCTCCGGCGGCGGCTTCCTGGCCGCCGACGGCGACGAGCTGGCGGCCCGCCTCAAGGTACTGCTCCATTCCCCCACCTTCTCGGCCACCGCCGGGAAAAAAGCCCTGGAGGCCTTGCGAAGCCTCCAGGGCGCCACCGAAAAGACGCTGAAAGCTATCACCTGATCACGGGGGGAAGCAGTTCCCTCCTGTCACCACGCCGTTGGTGACTATAATGGTGCAGGCCCCATCCCCAGCGGCATTCCTAACAGAGGCGGTCTTGGATATGCCGCCGCCGAGCCCCAGATTGGTGCGCGCGTCCGCCTGAGTACTCGCTCCCGTGCCGCCGTAAAGGACCGCGACCGCATCCCCCTGCCAGACCGAACTGGTGGACATGGTCTTATTGGTCAGGGTCTGCGAGTCGGTGGTGCCGACGATAGTACCGGCAGGCGCCGTCTTGCCCGAACTCTGGAGGGCCGTTCCTCCGGCGTTCGCCCTCACCAGCTCGTTGCCGGAGAAAGAGGCTGCTCCCGTACCGCCGCGGCCTATCGCCAGCTGGCCCGTCCAGCCGGCCGTGATACTGGCGGCCCTGAGAAGTGACGTCGCGGGCGTTCCCCCGAGCGTAAGGGTCACGTTGGTATCGTCGGCCTTGGTGAGGGCCGCCCCGGTCACATCGGTCCCGGCGATGGAATTCCCGCCCGACAGGACGCCCGAAGCGTTGTTCTTAACGAAACCGGCCGAAGAGAAGGCCGAGACGGTGAGGGCGTTGCCGGCGGCCAGGGTCACTCCGCCGGCGGCGCCGATGGTCAGGCGCGTAGTGTCGTTGGTCTTGAAGACGAGGTCCTCCGAGTCTATGCTGCCCAGCCAGTCCGCGCCGCTCAGGTAGTTCCCGGTGCGCTTCCAGACGGAACCGGACGTGGAGTCGAGCTTGTCGTCCACGTAGAACTTGGTCGCGGCGTCCTGGTTGGAGACCGGGTCCAGCATATTGCGGACGCGGCCGGCGCTGTTCATGTTGAGTATGCCGGCCCGCATCAATATGCCCGAGCTGGTGTCCACGCTGTAGTTCGCCGCCCCGGTCAACCTGAAGGTGCCGCTGGAAGCCGTGGTGACGGCGCCGGTAAAATCGGCCGGCGCGGCGACGGTGAAGCGGGTCCCGTTATCGTTCAGGATGGAACTGGCCGCTATGGTGTCCGCCGCGGACCACCTGGTGACCGCGTTGGCCGAACCCGTCATGGCCGAGGGCGCCCCCGTATTATTGCCTTTCAGCACGCCGGTAAGGGAGACGCTGGCGGCCAGCGCCGAAGCTCCCTTATAGATGATGCCGCCCTGGTCGGCGCCGGAAAGGTCCGCGTTGGACCCGCCGCGCGTCAGGGCGGTATACTGCTCGGCCTGTATCGTGTTGGCGTCCGACCAGTAGGCGTTGTAATTGGCGGTGCCGGTCAGAGCGGTCATGGCGCCGGTCCCGTTGCCCTTGACCACGCCGGTCAGCGTCGTCGCGCCCGTGCCGCCGGAAGGGACGGTCAGCGGGGTGCGCAGGTTCAGCGCGCCGGCCGCGGTGAAGGTGGATTTCTGGGCGCCGGCGCCGAACTGGGCGTCCCCGTTGACGTCGAACTTCGTCTGCGGGGAAACGGTGCCCACCCCGGTCCTCCCGGAGGCGGCGGTGGAGAGATGCACGTCCCCGGATATTATGGCCGCGGCCAGTTCCACCGGGACGGCCGACCTCTGGACTATGCCCCGGTCCACCACGAGGTTGCCGGCCACGAGCAGGTCGTCGTAGCCGTTGGTGTCGTAACTGCCCACGAACGGCGCGCCGATCACCATATCGCCGCCGCGCAGATGCAGTTTGGAGGTCGGGGAGGCGTGTCCCACGGCCACGCGCCCGGAGATATCGACGAAAATGCCGTCGGCAGCCCCGGACTTGATTATGACGCTGCCGCTGCCGCCGAGACCGGCCTGGACCAGCGCGTCGGAGAGGCTGGAGATGGAAGTGGCCGCCGTGGCGCTGTTGGTGGAGGCGATGATGGTGCCGTCCGGGAAGATCAGCGGGCCGGAGAGGAGGCGTATGCCGCCGTCGACGTTGAGCTGCCAGGTCGGGTCCGCGCTTATCTGCGCGCCCATGGAGACGTCGCCGCTCTGGTTCACGAAGATCGCCGGGTTCCCGCTTTCGCCCGGGGAGACCCAGACGGGGCTGTTCTGTATGCGGAACTGGGAGCTGGTTATGAGCGCCCGCGTGGTCCCGGCCACCGTGAAGGCCATGGCGCCGGCCCCGGCCGTACGGATCCCGCCCGTCTCCTGCGACCCCCGCCAGAGCCCTATCCTGGCGTCGGCGTCGGCGCCGCCCACAACGTGGAGGGCCGCTGGATGGCTCTGGTAGGCGGGGATACTGTCGCCTATCTGCAGGTATCTGTCGTTGACGCCCAAGCCGAAGTCGAAATTCAGCACTCCCACTCCGAGACGCGAGGCCACCAGCGCGTCCGTGGAAACGGTGAGGAGTTCGGAGAAGACGTTCTTCCCTTCGAAGGTCTGGTCGTCGGACAGATAGGCCGGCCTGCCGCCCTCGGCCCCGAGGACCTGGCCCGTGACCTGCAGGCTGCCGTGGATAATGGTCGACGAAAGCTCGACGGTGTTGCCGAGTCCGGTGTTCGCCTTGAGATTACCGGCCACTTCCAGCGAAGGATTGGCCCCGGTCACGCCCGAGCCGGAAAAATAGGCGGAAGAGGCTATAACGCTGTAATCCGCTCGTACCGACCCTCCGACATGCAGTTTCTGCAGCGGAGTGGCGGTGCCGATCCCCACATTGTAGGCGTTGGTCTGCTGCAGCAGCAGATGGTAGCCGTCCTCGGCGCGGACCTCGTTCGCGGCCCCGGTCCAGGTATTGCTGTAGGCGCCGATCGAAACGCGGGCGCCGCGCACCCCCTGGGTCGCGCGTATATTGCCGGACGAGTAGACGCGCTCGCTGGCCGGCGCGGTCGCTCCCGCCCCGATATTGCCGTCCGAGGTGATCCAGAGCCTGTCGGCGTCGTTGGTGCGCGCGACTATCGTGTTCGCCGGCGAGCCTATCACGAGGGAGTTGTCGTCTATGCCGCGCAACCGCCCGCCTTCCACCACGAGATTCTCCTTGACGTTGACTTCGCCGTCGGCGCGGTCGTATATACCCGCGTTCGCCACGTAAAACGCTCCGTCCACGTCCAGCGCCGCGCCGGCCGACGGGGACGCTATGGCCCCCGCGCCTATGGCCAGCGTTCCGCTGGCGGAATTATCGTACAGCCTCATGCGCTCCACGTTGGCGGTGAGAAAGCGCAGATTCCCGTCGCCGTCGGCGCCGGCGGACAGCGCGGAATCGTTATTCGAAGTCACTCCGCCGACGGCTTCTCCCACGCCGGCCTCGGTCATGCAGGAAAGTGTTTCGATGCCCCCGCTCTGGAAACAAAGCTGGCTGGCCGGGCCGCTTATCATGACGCGCCCGTTCACCGTCAGTTTGTCCGTGGCGGCATCGGTGCCTATGGCGACATTGCCCGAGCTGGTGGCCAGATAGACGCTGTAGGCCGCCGTCGCGGAACTGAAAGCGACGCTGGCCCCGTCCTCGAGTTTCTTCGCGACGTAGGAATAGAGGACGCTGTTTATCTTCTCGCGGGGAGAAAGGGGCTCGCTCTCCACCTCCACTTCCAGGTACTTGGGCGAGCCGGAGGCGAAAACGCCGACCGGAGGTTCGAGGAGGGCCGTGAACATGCCCTGCACGGCCGGTACGGTTATCTCCGCGGGGTTCTGCCAGAGCAGATTGCCGCCGGTCGGGGCGTCGTAGATGCGGAAATAAAGGTGCACGGTGCCCGTGACCGGTGAATTATCCCTTTCCAGCCGGCCCTGGTAGTTTATGGTGCCGGGAACGGCCCCCGGCGAGATCTCGCCCGGTAAGGAGTGTGCCGCGCTCCCGAGAAATATGGCCAGAACCGCCGCCGCTGCTTTTTTCATAATAAGACCCCTGTCTCCAGCTTTCATCTGACGATGACCAGTTTTCCTGTCTTTGCGCTGCCGCCGCCTTCCAGGTGGTAGATATAGAGCCCGCTCACTACGGTCCGCCCGTCCTCGTTCTTAAGGTCCCAGGGCATGTTGTCCAGATTGCCGGTCTTCTGCAGCGTGCGCACGAGCTCCCCGGAAAGCGTGTATATCCTTATCGTGCCCGTGATCGTAAGGCGGGTGAAATTGACGGCCGTGCACCCCTTTTTGCGGCTGCAGGGATTGGGGAAGGCGTGGGCGGTGCTCATAGTGAGCTGCGGCGGCCTGGAGGCGTTGATCACGCCCCAGGCCACGGCGTACCTGGAACTGGAAGAGCCGGAGAGACCTACCGACGAGAGGGTGCCGAGCAGCGAATAGCCGGCGCCGGTCTTTATTTCGGAATTCGCCAGCCCGACTATCTCGGTCATCATCGTCCTGTACGACTCGCCCGTCATGAGGGAGAACGCGGAATGGTAGAACAGGAACAGGGCGGCGAGCCCGGTGACCGACCCGGCCGACAGGCGTTTCATCTCCGCGCCTCCCCCGCCTTCGGGGCCAGGAGCCTGCCGAACAGCAGCAGTCCGGCCGGGGTTACGCAGGCTATCAGCGCGTAAATGAGCCAGAGCGAAGCGGGGTCCTGCGTTCCGGAGACGGGGATGTACTTGTTCAGCATCGCGCCGGAATAGAGTCCCGTGGTGAACTTGGCCATGAACCAGGGGAGGCCGGCGAGGCCCATATAGGCCCCGACCTGGCCCTTGGGCGCTATATCCGCCACGTATTCCAGGAAACGGGAGGACCAGACGGCCTCGCCGAGAGAGAAGAGGGCGACGTAGAGCAGCAGGACGTTCACGTCCGGCGGCGAGACCAGCAGGAAGGTGGTGAGGGCCGAGATGGTCGTGCCGACGATCATCATCCGCAGGACCCTGACGTTCTCCGTCATGGCGGCTATGAGCGGCACGAAGATCACGATGATCAGGGGATTGAGGCCCGCTATCCATTCGAACCGGGCGCCCACCCCCTCGGGGAAGGCGCGGAACACGTAATCCGGGAGGGTCAGGAACTGATGGGCGAAAAGGGTGCGCACCGGCAGCAGCATGAAGATGAAGAGCATGAACCGCAGGTCGGCGAAAGGCAGGGACTTGAGGGTCTCCCGCAGTCCTTTCTTCTCCCCCACCGAAGGCGTCTGCAGCCGCGCGGCCCCGGCCTCTACCTTGTCCGTGAAGAAAAGGAGGTGGTTGAGCAGGGTGACGGCGGTTATAATGGTGCAGAACCAGTATACCCCGTCGATGCCGAGCCCCAGCCCGGACACCGCCCCCAGGAAAGGGGCGCTGAACACGTCGCTGGTGCGTATGAACGGCGAGATGAGGTTCTCGGCGATTATGCCGAGGTTCATGATCGCGTAAAGGAAACTGTAGCCCAGCGTGGCGGTCCTCTCGTCGGTGTGCTCCTTGGTGCCCGCGTACATGGCCGGCTGGATCACGCCCTCCCCGGCGGCCATCACCAGCAGCGCGAACAGCGCCGCCGCCACGCGCGGCGTGCCCGCGGAGAGGTACGGCGAGGCCAGCAGGAGCAGCCGGCCGGCCAGCACGGCGGAAAGGGAGAGGGTCATCGCCCGGCGGGTGCCGAGGCGGTCGGAGACGAAACCGCCGCCGAACATGAAGAGCGTGACGAGACCCGTGAAAAAGGAGACGCTCATCCCGGTCAGTTCGTCGCTCATCCCGACCCGCGTGCCGAGGAAACGCGTCAGCAGCGTGAGTATGCCGAAATAGGCGATGCCGTCGCCGAAATTGACGGCGTTGACGAGCCAGAACCCTCGGGACGCCCCGAACAGGACGCCGAAGGATCTCTTTATACTCAGTTTTTTCTCAGCGGTTTCCAGACCTTTCCTCCCTGGCCGGACATCCCAATGATTCTATAATATTTCTTTCCCGGAACTAAATGATATAATTTTCCGTGAAAGGGTCGACGGAAGGGTCGACCGTCCCCGGAATATGCCCGCTTCGCCCGCGCCGAAAATACTCCTGCTCCGGCTCTCCTCCCTGGGGGACATCATCCTCACGGCCCCCGCCGTCCGCGCCCTGCGCGCGAGATTCCCCTCCGCCGACATAAGGATGCTGGTCAAACCGCAGTTCGCGCAGGCCGCGGGCGCCAACCCCTCTCTCTCGGGAGTCCTCGTTTTCAGGTCCCTCCGCGCTTCCGCCGCCGAGATCAACGCGCTCGGCTTCGACGTCATAGTCGATCTTCACGCCACCCCGCGCACGCGCCTGATCTGCGCTCTCTGCCGGGCCCCGCGCAAACTGCGCTACCGCAAGGATTCGCTGGCGCGCCGCCTTTTCGTCGCTTTCCGTTTCCCCAGTCCCGCCCTGCAGCGCCATACGCTGGACCGCTACATGGCCGCGCTGGAGCCCCTGGGCGTTAAGGCCGGGACCCACTCGCCGGCCCTGGGGGACTGGGGCCCGGCGGCCGGGGCGCCGGGAACGGGGAAGCCGGGCGGCCCGGCGGCCCCGCCGCGCAGGATAGTCCTGTTGCAGGGCGCCTTCCTCGGCGACTGCGTGCTCACGCTGCCGCTGCTGAAACAACTCAGGGAGCTTTTCCCCTCCTCGTCAGTCTCCGTCCTGGCCAGGCCCGAGACCGCCGGGGTTTTCGCCCAGGCTGATCCCTCCGCCGCCATCATCGAGGACAGGAAGCGCTCGTCCTCCTTCCTCGCCGAGTTCTTCCGGCTGAAGCGCGAACTCCAAAAGGGCGCCTTCGACCTCGCCGTCATCCCCCACCGCTCGCTGCGCAGCGCGCTGCTCGCCAGGCTGGCCGGGATACCGCGCCGGGTCGGCTTCTCTTCCAGCGCCGGCGCCTTCCTGCTCACCGACAGGGTCCCTTTCTCCTGGCTGCTGCACGATCTGGAACGGAACCTCACCCTCCTGCTGCCTCTCAAAGGCAGCCCGCAGCCCGCCTGGCCGGGCCTCTCGTCGCCCCCCGACCCTTTCAAAAAGTTCGGCCTGCCGGATTCCGGGCTTTTCGGCGTCAATCCGGGTTCGGCCTGGCCGACCAAGTGCTGGCCCGCCGCCCGCTACGCCGAAGTGATAAAACGGCTCCACGGGGAGCTGGGATTGCGGGCCGTGCTGGTCGGCGGGCCCAAGGAACGGGAAGTGGCGGCCGAAGTGGAGAGGCTCGCCGGCCCCGGCGCCTGTTTCAACCTCGCCGGCCTCACCGGCCTCGGCGAGCTGATGGCCGTCATAAAGCGGATGAGCCTCTTCCTCACCAACGATTCCGGCCCGATGCACATCGCCGCCGCCTACGGCGTGCCCGTCGTCGCGGTCTTCGGTCCCACCACCCGCGAGCTAGGCTTCTTCCCCTACGGCGGGAGGAACGAAGTGATCGAGGAATTCCTGGAATGCCGTCCCTGCGCGCTGCACGGCTCCCGCAGCTGCCCCCGCGGACATTTTCTCTGCATGAAACTCATAACAGCGGACAAGGTCCACGCGGCCGCCGTCAGGCTGCTGGGCCCGTCCGCCCTTACCGGAGGCCGTAAATGACCTATTTTATCGCGGGAGGGGCCCTGGCCGCGGCCGCGGCCCTCAGCGCCCGCTGGACCTGGTGGCGGGCGGCGAAGCCGGGCCTGCCCGTTCTCTGCTACCATAAGGTGGGGACGCCTCCCCCCGGCTCCCGCCTCAGGGACTTATGGGTCTCCCCGGAGGATTTCCGGCGGCAGATGCGCTACCTGAAGGAAAAGGGCTACGAGACGCTTCTCTTCTCGGAACTGCTGGCGATACGGCGCGGGAAGAGGCCTATGCCGGAAAAAGCGGCGGTCGTCACCTTCGACGACGGCTACGAGAACAACTATTCCCACGCCTGGCCGATAATGTCCGAGACCGGGACGAAGGGTAATATCTTCGTCGTTTTCGATACCATAGGGAAGGCCAATCTCTGGCACGATCCCGCTTCCGAACCCTGGGTCGGCATGGCCGATCTCGGGATGCTGAAAAAAATGCAGGAGAGCGGCGTCGTCGAGTACGGTTCGCACACCATGTCCCACCCCAGGCTCCCCCGCCTCCCCCTCGAGGACGCCGACTGGCAGATGCGGGAGTCGAAGAAACGCCTGGAGGAGGTCCTGGGCCGCGAGATCTGCGCTTTCGCCTACCCCTACGGCGCCGGCGCCTACGAGCCGGAAGTCAGGGCCCTCGCGCTCAAATACTACGAGTTCGATTTCAGTTTCACGCAGGGAAAGACCCCCTGGCCCTGGGACCGCGGGGCCGGCCCCGTCGACCGGCTCTTCATCAAGGGCTCCGACACGATGCTGGACTTCGCGCTTCAGCTCAGCCGCGGGCGTTCGCGCCTTTTTGTATAATTCAGGTAATAACATCGAGAGGGAACCATGGGAAAACCGCAGATAGGCAGCCTGGTCAGCGAACTGGCCATGACGAACACGGAACTCTGGCACGAGGAGGACAAGGCGCGCGTCGGCGACGTGCCGGCCATAGCGGCCGCCAAGAAGAACATCGACCGCCTCAACCAGAAGCGCAACGACCTCATCGAGCGCATAGACGAGAAAGTACTGGAGGCCGTCGACAATGGCTGAGACGGTGGGGAGCCTGGCGGACAAGATCAGCATAATCCAGCTCAAGATCTACCACATGCGCCGGCAGCTGGAACGCACGGACGCCTCCGAAGAGCACAAGGCCGCCTGCTCCGGCAGGCTCGGGGTAATGGAGGTCCAGCTCAGGGACCTCGAGGACGAACTCACGCAGCTGGTCTCCGACGTGGCCGCGGGCCGGGTCAAGCTCAAGATCTACCGCCAGTTCAAGATGTACAACGACCCGCGCTACAGGACCAAGGCCTGAAGCGATGAGGCCATTTTCCGCCGCCGACCCCCCGCGCTCGGTCCTCTTCATCGTCTTTAAGGGCATAGGCGACGTCATACTGACCACCCCGCTCCTGCGCGCCCTGCGGAAGAAATGGCCCGGCTGCGAGGTCCATTTCTTCACGCGCCGGGCCTCCGAAAAGATACTGCGGCACAATCCCAACGTGACCTCGGTGATACTCCGGGAAAAAGGCGCCCTCGCGCGCGTAAGGGCCTGCCGCCCCGACATAGCCGTGGATTTCATGGGTTCCTCGGTCTCGGCCTTCTACTCGCTGTTTTCCGGGGCCCGGACGCGGCTGGCCTACCGGAAACCGTACGGCCGCCTCGTCTATAACCGCATGGTCCCGCGCCCGGACAGGGGCTATACCGTCCTCGACCGCTACGCGATGCTCGAGCCCCTCGGAGTGGAGCCCGACGGGATAAGGCCGGACCTCTTCTTCCCCCCGGAAAGCGAGCGCAGGGCGCTGGACTTCCTGTCCGCGAACGGCCTTGCCGCGTCCGGTTTCGTCACGCTCGATATCACCAGCCCCAGGGCGCACCGGCAGTGGCCGGCCGGGGCGTTCGGCCGTCTGGCGGACCTGATCGACGCGCGGCTGGGCCTGCGCTGCGTCTTCCTTTCCGGGCCCGGCGAGGAAAAGTACGTGGAAGCCGCGGCCGCGGCCTGCTCGCGCCGCCACGTCCTGTGCCCCGGTTTCGACCTGCTGGACCTGGCCGCCCTTATAAGGAAAGCCGGGCTTCACGCGGGAACGACCTCTTCGCCCATGCACATCGCCGTAAGCCAGGACACTCCCACCTTCACCATATACGGCCCGCGCAACAGCCCCCGCAGCTGGGGACCCCCGTCCCCCCTGCACGCCTGGGAACAGAGCGAACTCGAGACCCTGCGGCCCGAGACCGTTTTCGAAAAACTCTCGGCGCACGCGGCGGGCCTGCCCGTCCGGAGGGAACGGTGAGCGTCGTCGCGGGACGCGGCGCGGAAGCGCTGCGCGACTCCCTCCGTTCGCGCCTTCCCGGCCGGGTCCTGCTCTGGATCCTCTCCCGTTTCTATCTGGCGGCCGTGGCCCTGCGCCGCGCGCTTTACGCCTCGGGCCTGCTCCGTTCGTGTTCGCTGCCCGCCAGGGTGGTCTGTTTCGGCAATATCTCCGCCGGCGGCACCGGCAAAACGCCCACCGTGATCGCCGCGGCCAGGGAGCTGAAGGGACTGGGCTTCCGCCCCGCCATCCTTCTGCGCGGTTACGGGCGCCGGGGACCTTCGGACAGACTGGCGCTGCTCCGGGGCGACGCCGTATACGACGCCGCCGACTGCGGCGACGAAGCGGTAATCATCCATAACGCGCTGAAGGACCTCTCCGTCCCGGTGGTCGTCTCCTCCGACCGCTGCGCCGCGGGCCGGACCGCGGTCGAAAAGCTGGACTGCGACATCCTCCTTCTCGACGACGGCTATCAGCACTTCGCGCTGAAGCGCGACAGGGACATAGTCATAGTCAACGCCGCCTCGCCTTTCCATAAGGACGCCCCTCTGCCGCTCGGCAACCTGCGCGAGGGCCCGTCCGGCCTGCGCCGGGCCCACATGATCGTGATCTCCCACTGCGAACGCGCCTCGACCGCGGAACTGGAGGCGCTCCACGCCGAGATAAGGCGCGCGAACCCCCGCGCCGTGGTGGCGGAGAGCATGCACGTGCCCGAACATTTCATAGACGCCCGCCGCCGCCTGCCGGTGCCGCTCACGGCGGTCAGGGACCGTTCCGTCTCCGTTATCTCGGCCATAGGCGACCCGGAGTCCTTCGAGCGTTCGCTCCGGGACCTTGGGGCGAGCCTGCAGGGAGTCTGGCGCTATCCCGATCATCACCGCTTCACGGCCGGCGAGATGCGCGCGCTGGCCGCGGCCTCGGACGGCGTCCCCGTCGTCACCACCTACAAGGATTTCTCCCGTTTCCCCCCGGAGTGGGAGACCCTGCTCGGAGGAGAGCTCTACATACTCTCCTCGAAGATCTCCTTCCTCTGCGACGGCTACCGCCTGCTCATGGACCAGCTCGTTCCTCCCGGGACCGCGGCATGAGGGCCTGGCCGACGAGGGAACCGGCCGCCGGCGCGCGCAGGCCCGCCGTCTTCCTCGACAGGGACGGCGTCCTGGTCCACAACCGCGCCGGCTACTACCTTACCGACCCCGGGAAAATGCGGATCTATCCTTTCGCCGCGCGCGCGCTGCGCCTCCTTTCCGCCGCCGGCTTCCGCCTGCTGGTCGTCACCAACCAGTCCGCCGTGGCGAGGGGCTACATGACCCTGCGCGCGGCCATAAGGATAAACGTGGAACTGGCCCGGGCCCTCCGGAAGCAAGGAGCGTATCTGGACGGGATATACCTCTGTCCGCACGGGCCGGACGGCGGCTGCTCCTGCCGCAAGCCCGCCGCCGGGCTGCTTAAGGAAGCGTTCGGGGATTTCCCTACGGTGAAGGGAAGGTCCTGGATGATAGGGGACAAGTTCAGCGACGTCGCCATGGCGGAACGGGGCGGACTCAGGCCGGTGCTCGTCCTTACGGGTCAGGGCCGGGGCCAGCTGCGCGGAAAAGGCGCTTCCCGCCGCGGTACCGCCGTGGCGAGGGACCTGCTCGCCGCGGCGCGCGTCATCGCCGCCGGAGCCGGAAAGAAATGACGAAGACGTTCCCGCTCCTCGTCGTCGTCTCCGCGCATTTTTTAGCCGCCGCCGCGCTGCGCGCCGCGGAGCCCGCGATGCTCTCCCACCCGCTGGCGGCTTCGCCGGAGATAAAACTCTCGACCGCCGTCCCCCGCCCCCCCTGGTCCGGCGAGAAACTGGACTTCGAACTGAGGTGGGGCGTCATGGGGGTCGGCGAAGCACGGCTTTCCGCCAGGGCGCCGGTCATGGCGGCCGGCGAAGAGGCCTGGCACCTGGTCTCCGAGGCCCTCTCGGCCTCCTGGATAGATTCTTTTTTCAAGGTCCGCGACCGGAACGACGCCTGGCTGGCCGTATCCGACCACCGCTCGCTGGGGTACTCTAAAGATATACGGGAAGGGTCCTGGCGGCTCAAAGAATGGGTATACTTCGACTATTCGTCGATGACCTTTACCGGCCAGCGCTCGAAGAAGGAAGCTGAGCCCTACGCCGTGGCGGGAGTTCTGCCGGGCAGGGTGAACGACATCCTCTCCGCTCTTTACGCCGCGCGGGTCATGCCGCTCGAGCCGGGCTCGGTCTATTCCATGGACGTGAACACCCGGAAGAACTGGAAGCTCGATATCGCCGTCATCAGGCGGGAAAAGATAAAGACCGCCCTCGGCAGGAAGAAATGCCTCGTCGTGGAACCGCGCGTCGGCGAAGAGGGTATCTTCGTGGCCAAGAAAGGCAAGCGCCTGCTCGTCTGGCTGACCGACGACGAACTGAAGGTCCCGGTCCTGCTCAAGGCGGAGGTCTTCATAGGCGCCGTCACCGCCGAGCTCAAGAACCGTTCCGTCGCCCCCCCGGCCGCGCCCTGAACCGGCCCCGCTTTCAGCCGTCCCCCTTATCTTTTATATAATATGTCATGCCCCGCCAGAACCTGTCCCGGCTTAATTCGATAATCGACGATTTCCGAGGCGCCCGCGTCGCCGTGGTAGGCGACATAATGCTGGACCGCTATATCAAGGGTTCCGTCAAGCGCATCTCCCCCGAAGCCCCGGTCCCCGTCGTGCGCGTCAGGGAGGAGCAGCGGGTCTGCGGCGGTTCCGGCAATGTCGCCTGCAACCTCGCCGCTCTCGGCGCCCGCCCGGCCCTGGCCGCCCTGGTGGGAGAGGACGCCGCGGCCGGAGAACTGCGCGCCATCCTCTCCGCCCAGGGCGTCGCTTCCTCCTTCCTCGTGGCCGACCCCTCCTTCCGCACCATCGAGAAGACCCGCGTCATAGCCGAACATCAGCAGGTGGTGCGCTATGACAAGGACCCGGAAGGCGCCATCCCCCGGGCGGCGGCCCTGCGCCTGGAGCAGGCGCTCAGGGACGAACTTGCCGCGGGCGCCAGAGCGGTCATCCTTTCCGATTACGGCAAGGGCATACTGGTGCCCGCCACCATAAAGCGCTTCACCGCCATCTGCAGCAAGACCGGGGTCCCCGTTTTCGTGGACCCCAAGGTCGAGCATTTCCGCCAGTATAAGGGCGTGACCTGCCTGACGCCCAATACCCTGGAGGCTTTCTCCGGCATGGGCCTCCCGGTCAGGGACGGCGCAGAAGCCGTCGAGAAACTGGGACGGGACATAATCCGGACGCTCGGCTCAAAGGCGCTGCTCATAACCCAGGGCGAGAACGGCATGACGCTTTTCGAAAAGAAGGGCCATTCCGTCTCTTCGACCCACATACCCACGCGCGCGCGCGAAGTCTACGACGTCACCGGCGCCGGCGACACCGTCATCTCCGTACTGGCCCTTTCCGTGGCGGCGGGGGCGGACCTCCACGAGGCGGCGCTGATAGCCAATTTCGCGGCGGGGGTAGTGGTGGGCAAACTCGGCACCGCCGTAGTCACGCCCGCCGAACTCAAGGAGACCATGAAAGAATGGCTGAAAACTGCCTGATAGTCATCCCCGCCCGCTACGGCTCGCAGCGCTTCCCCGGCAAGGTCCTGGCCCCGATAGCGGGCAAGCCGGTACTTCAATGGTGCTGGGAAGCGGCGGTAAAATCACGCCTGGGCCGCGTCATCATCGCCACCGAGCATGAGAAGGTCCTGGCTTTCGCGCGCTCCATAGGGGCCGAGGCGCTCATGACCAGCCCCGCCTGCCAGTCCGGCACCGACCGGGTCTACGAGGCCTTCCGCGCCTCCGGCGGGCGCCCCGCTTTCGTCGTTAATTTCCAGGGCGACGAGCCGTTCATGACCTCCGCCACGCTGGTAAAGGCTTTCAAAAAGCTCGAAGCCTCCCCGGACTGCGGCATAGCCACGGCCTGCGCGCGCATAAAGGAGAAGTCCGAGATCTCCAACCCCAACTGCGTGAAGATAGCGATGAACGCCGCCGGCCGCGCGCTTTATTTCTCGCGCTGCCCGGTGCCGTACCATCACGAGCTCTCGGACCTGAAGGGCTACCCCTATTTCAAACATTGCGGCTTCTACATTTACCGGCGCGGGACGCTGGAGAAGTTCGTGCGCCTCAAGCCCTCGCCGCTCGAGCGGCTGGAGAGGCTGGAGCAACTGCGGGCCATGGAGAACGGCATCGGCATAACCGTGGCCGAAGTGCCGGCCCTGGGCCCGGCCATCGACGTGCCGGCCGACCTCGGGGCGGCGGCGAAGTTCCTCAGGAAGAACCGGCGTTAGGAGGAGCGCGGGTCCGCCCCCCTGCGGGAGGGGCTTTTCGGGGTGTTGCGCTTAAGCGCGGGGATAAAATGACCAGATACATATTCGTCACCGGCGGCGTAGTCAGCTCTCTCGGCAAAGGGATAACCGCGGCGTCCATCGGCCGCCTGCTCAAGGCCCACGGGCTGACGGTCAATATCGTCAAGTGCGACCCCTACATCAACGTCGACGCCGGCACGATGGCGCCCTTCCAGCACGGCGAGGTGTTCGTGACCGACGACGGCGCCGAGACCGACCTGGACCTGGGCTACTACGAGCGCTTCCTGGGCCTGGACACCACGCGCGTCAATATCGTCACCGCCGGCCAGATCTACCAGGCCGTCATCGCCCGCGAGCGCGAAGGCGGCTACCTCGGCCAGACCGTCCAGGTCATACCGCATATCACCGACGAGATCAAGAAGCGCTTCCTCAGGGCCGGCGAGGGTTTCGACATCACCATCATCGAGATAGGCGGCACGGTCGGCGACATAGAGAGCCTCCCTTTCCTCGAGGCCGCGCGCCAGATGCGCCCCGACCGTACCCGCAACGACGTGCTCTACCTGCACGTGACCCTGGTCCCCTACCTTTCCGCCTCCGACGAGCTCAAGACCAAGCCGACCCAGCATTCGGTGAACAAGCTGCGCGAGATCGGCATAGACCCCGACATCATAGTCTGCCGGGCCGAAAAGGCCCTCTCCCGCGAGATCAAGAACAAGATAGCCCTGTTCACCAGCGTCCCGAAGGAGGCGGTCATAGACTGCCCCGACGCCCAGTCCATCTACGACGTGCCTTTCCTGCTCAAGAAGCAGGGCCTCGACGAGCAGATCATGATGCTGCTGCGGCTGCGCAGCGGCCGGTGGGACTTCGACGAATGGACCGACTTCGTCAAGAAGCTCAAGGACGCCGCCTGCGCCCCCGCCGTGCGCATAGCCATCGCCGGCAAGTACACCAAGCTCAAGGATTCCTATAAGTCGCTGGTGGAGGCCATCAATCACGGCGCCATAGCCAACGGCGTGAAAGCCGAGTTCGATTACGTCGACGTGGAGGAGAAGGACTGCCGCGAGCGCCTGGCCAAAGCGGACGGCCTGATCGTCCCCGGCGGTTTCGGCGACCGGGGCATAGAGGGCAAGATAGAGGCCGTGCGCTACGCCCGCGAGAACAAGCTGCCTTTCCTGGGCATCTGCCTGGGCATGCAGTGCGCCGTGATAGAGTTCGCCCGCAACGTGCTGGGCTGGAAGGGCGCTCACTCGTCCGAGTTCGACCCCAGGACCAGGTATCCCGTCGTCGGCCTGATGGCGGCCCAGAAGAAAGTGAAGGAGAAGGGCGGCAGCATGCGCCTGGGCTCCTACCCCTGCTCGATAAAGCCGGGCACGCTGGCGCGCAACGTCTACGGCGCGGCCGAGATCTGCGAGCGCCACCGCCACCGCTACGAGTTCGACCACAAGTACGCCGCGGCCTACGAAAAGAAGGGGATGACGATAAGCGGGACGAACAAGAAACTCAACCTCCCCGAGATGGTGGAGATAAAGAAGCACCCGTGGTTCATGGGCGTGCAGTTCCACCCCGAGTTCAAATCCAAGCCGCTGGCGCCGCACCCGCTGTTCTGCAGTTTCATCGCGGCGGCGGTCAAGAACCAGAAGAAGGCCTAGGAGAGAAATGGGCAAGAGCAAGACGGTAAAAGTCGGGAGAGTGTCGTTCTCCAACTCGGGCGGGCTGGTCTATATCGCCGGCCCCTGCGTGATCGAGTCCCCCCCCGCTTACGCGGCGCAGGCCTCCGCGCTGAAGCGCGCCTTCGGCGCCCTGCGCACCCCTTTCGTGCTGAAAGCCTCCTTCGACAAGGCCAACCGCACTTCGCACTCCTCCTTCCGGGGAGTCGGCATGGAAGCCGGGCTCGAATTGCTCGCCCGCGTAAAGGCGAAGCTGGGCGTCCCGCTCGTAGTGGACATACACCTGCCTCAGCAGGCGGCCGCCGTGGCGGAGGTCGCCGACATACTCCAGATCCCGGCCTTCCTCTGCCGGCAGACCGACCTGCTCTACGCCGCCGCCGACACCGGCCGCGCCGTCAACGTCAAGAAAGGACAGTTCATGTCCCCCTGGGAGGCCCAGAACATGGTCGCCAAGCTCGAATCGCGCGGCTGCCGGGACATCATGCTCACGGAGCGCGGCGCCAGCTTCGGCTACGGCAACCTGGTCGTCGACATGCGCTCGCTGGAAATAATGAAGGACACAGGCCGCCCGGTCATCTTCGACTGCACTCATTCCGTACAGAAGCCCGGCGCGCTGGGCAAGTCCACCGGCGGGGACATCAGGTTCTCGCTGCCGCTGGCCCGCGCCGCCGTGGCGCTTGGCATAGCCGGGATCTTCTTCGAGGCCCACCCCCGCCCGGAAAAGGCGCTTTCCGACGGCCCGAACTCGCTGCCGATGCGTGTTGTCCGCCCGGCGGTCAATATGTTAAACACTATGGATAAACTCGCCAAAAGGCTGCGCAACCCCTTATGAAATGCCCTAACTGCTCGCAGGAGAACAAAGCCTCCACCCGTTTCTGCAAGAAATGCGGGCGCGATCTCGCGCTTCCGCCGGTCTGGTTCCCGGACTGGAGATGGCATCTCAGGGCCCTGTCCTGGATCTTCCTGGCCCTTATAGGTTTTTTCTTCACGGCCAGCCATTTCCTGCACCGGCTGCCGCCGCCTTACGACCAGAGGGACATACCCAAGGAGATGACCCCCTGGCTGAACCCTCACAAGATCCCTGCGCCATGAACGGAAGATCGACCGACTCCCGCATAGTCTCCCGCGGCCGGCTGGTGGTAAAGGCCGAAGCCGCCGCCGTGGCCGGCCTGCGGAAGGCCGTCGGCAGGTCCTTCGTGAAGGCCGTGCGCCTGATGGCCGCGGCGCCGCGCGTGGCCGTGGTCGGCGTCGGCAAGTCCGGCCTTATCGGCCGCAAGATCGCCGCCACCCTGGCCTCCACCGGGACCCCCAGCGTCTTCCTCCATCCCGTGGAATGCCTGCACGGGGACATGGGCATGCTCTCGAAAGGAGACGTGGTGCTGGCGCTTTCCCATTCGGGGGAGACCGAGGAGACCAATAAGCTCCTCCCCTATCTTCGCCGTCAGGGCTTCAAGATAGTTTCGTTCACGGGCAATGTCTCCTCGCGGCTGGCGAAATACTCGCACATCGCCATCGACCTGGGCGTCCGTTCCGAGGCCTGCCCCTACAATATCGTTCCCACCTCGTCCACCGCCGCCATGCTGGCCCTGGGCGACGCTCTGGCTATAACCCTGATGGAGCTCAAGGGCTTCACCAGCTCCCACTTCGCCAGGCTCCACCCCGGCGGTTCGCTGGGCAGGCTGCTCAACCTCAGCGTCCGCGATATAATGCGCAAGGGCAAGGACAACCCGGTGATCGAAGCCAGGGCCCCTCTCTCCCGGGCCCTGAAGGTGATGACCGCCACCAAGCTCGGCGCGGTCTCCGCCGTAGACGGCCGGGGCCGCCTCGCCGGGTTCTTCACCGACGGGGACCTGCGCCGCTGCCTGCAGTCCGGCGCCATCACGCTCGCCGCCCCCCTGTCGGAGGTCATGACGCGCTCGCCCCTGCGCGTCTCCCCCGAGGCCCCGGCCATGGAGGCCGCGGCCATGATAACCTCCCGGAAGATAGATAATATCCCCGTGGTCGACTCCCGGGGCAGGCCGGTCGGCATAATCGACGAGCGCGATCTCCTGAAAGAGGGGCTGCTGTAGTGCGCTGCCGCGCCCTTCCTCCCGCCATCCTGCTGCTGGGGGCGCTGGCCGCCTGTTCCAGGAACGGTCCGGCGGCGGATTTCCCCTCCGGCGCCGGCCTCATAACCGGCCTGCGGGTCACGGAACGGGAGACCTCCGACCCCAGGTGGTCGCTGGAATCCAGGGCGGCCACTCTCGACGAGAAGTCCGGCGTGCTCGACTTCGCTTCCCCCCGTATAACCTTCTTCGAGGCCGGCGGCACGGCCTCGGTCATAACTTCCGGCGAGGGAAAGCTGGACATGGCCACCCAGGACGCGCGCCTTGAGAAGGGCGTCCGGGTCGATTCCCGCTCCGAGGGCATGACGCTGGTCACCGAGACGCTGCGGTTCAGTTCCGCCGAGAACAAGATCCTCACCGAGGACGAGGTGCTCATCACACGCGGCCGCACCCGGATAAAGGGCCGGGGCTTCCGGGCCAACCCCGACCTCTCCCGTATAGAGCTCAAGAAACAGGAGACCACCCTCATGCCGGAGAAAGGATGAAGCGCGCCCTCGGTCCGCGGGCGGTGCTGGCCGCCCTGCTCCTCTGCCCTCCCGCGGCGGCCGCCCAGTCGTCCCAGGGCAAGGACAAGCGCGACGATATCCTCATGGGCTCGGTGGTCAAGAGCGAGTCCTGGAGCATGGACCGCAACACGGACACCGAGCATTTCACCGGCAATGTCCGCTTTTCCAACCCGGGCTACAGCCTGAGAGCCGACGAGGCGGTCTATTACCGCGGCAGGCGGGAATGGAACGTAAAAGGCGGGGTCGCCGTCCGCCGCCTGCTGGAGGACGGCTCCACCGTGGACCTCGCCTGCGACCGCGGGCGCTACGCCGAGGACGGGGAGAAAGCCGAACTGTTCCGCGGCGCCGAGCCCGTGCGTTCGGTCTATACGGCGAAGGACGGGCGCGCGCTGAAGGCCCGCAGCGACCGGCTCCTGGCCTCGGGCGGCGAGAACCTCATGACCTTCGAAAAGGACTTTTCGCTGACCAGCGAGAACATCGTCATAGTCTCGTCCCGCGCGGTATACGACAATACGGCCGCCTCGTTCCTGATAACCGGGGACCGCCCCCTGGCGGCCGGGGTGAACGAGGATTATAATTTCGCGATGTCCGCCGACCGGCTGCTCTTCTTCCGCGACAGCCGGGACATGAAGGCCTCCGGCGGGGTCGCCGGCTGGGTCAAGGACAAGGAGGCCTCCGATGCAGCTGCGCGCTGAGCTTTTGCAGAAGAAATTCGACGGCCGCCGGGTGGTCAGCGGCGTTTCGCTGTCCGTCTCCTCCGGCGAGGTCGTGGGGCTGCTGGGCCCCAACGGCGCCGGCAAGAGCACGACTTTCCATATGCTCGTCGGCTTTCTCCCCCCCGACGAGGGCAGGGTCTTTATGGACGGAGCCGACGTATCGGCCGAGCCGATGTTCATACGCGCCCGGAAGGGATTGGGCTACCTCGCCCAGGAGCCCACGGTCTTCAGGGGCCTCAGCGTGGAGGACAATCTCAAGGCGATACTGGAGCGCATTGTCGAGGACCCGGACGAGCTGGCCTCCCGCGTGGACAAGCTGCTGGAGGAGTTCGGCCTGGCGCGGCTCCGCAAACAGAAGGCGCTGACCCTTTCCGGCGGCGAGAAACGCAGGCTCGAGGTCGCGCGCGTGATGATAAACGAGCCCAAGATCATCCTGCTCGACGAGCCTTTCGTTGGCATAGACCCGATAACGGTCAGCGAGCTCAAGGGCATCATCGGCATGCTCAAGGGGCGCGGGATCGGCGTGCTGATCACCGACCACAATGTGCGCGAGACCCTTTCCATCACCGACAGGTCCTACCTGATACATTCCGGCGAGATACTGACCGAGGGCGCGGCCGAAGTGCTGCTCAACGACAAGCGCGCCCGCGAGCTCTACCTCGGCTGGGACTTCAAGATGTAGTGTCCCCTTCCCGGGAATATGAACAACTATTCCGGGTGCTGACGGGGCATCACTCCGCAAAGACGCGCTCGGCAACCGGAATAACTATACCGGGGGCATGGCGTGCCCTCACCTCGCAAAAACAGGGTCGCGCACACCGTGCGCGCCCTTCCCGTTCTCGCCGCCCTCGCTCGTCCGCGTCTCTGCTTCCTCAGGATAGCGATTCCACCGGCTAGCTGCGACGCGGACTCCGTAAGCGGGCGGCTCCGAAGGGTTTTGCTCCGGTGAGGGCACGCCTCCCCCGGCTGTCTCCTTATGGGAAGCTCGACGGGCAAGGCTCCCGCGCCGGGCCTTCCGAAGCCACATCGGAGGCTTTCCCCAAGCGGAGCTCGGGTACCGGCACTGCCGGACGGGCATGATTGTCTGAGGCCCGAGGCGCTATGCGCCCGGGCCGAGTTCGTGCCCGGCCGAGCGCAGCGCCGGGTGTATTTTCGAAAGCCGAACCCGTGGCGGAGCGAAGGCCCGGCGAGGGAGACTAAGTCATGTTTTTTCGCAGCGAACCGCCGACAGGCCCCCCATAGTTGATCGATAAAGCGGGGGCCGCCTGCTCAGGTGAAGGTCTCCAGGTGGGTGTGGAGGCCGTGGCGCTTTATGAACTTCAGGGCGGCGGAGTGGGCCTTTTCGGCGCCGGCCGTGTCGCCCATCAAATAGCGCAGCTGCGCCATGGAGAGCATGGTCAGCGCCTCGCCGCGCGGCTCGGAGCGGCCTTTGAACAGCTTTTCGGCGGCCTTGTAGCGGGCGAAAGCCCCGCGGAAATCGCCGTTGCGGCGCAGTATCTCGCCCATCCCCCACTCCACGAAGCCCAGGTCCGCCCAGTCGGAAAGCGAAGAGTAGAGCTTGTGGGCGCGTTCATACCCCGCCCAGGCCTCGTCCAGCCGGCCCAGCTGCCGCAGGACATTGGCCGTGCCGCATTCGGCGTAGGCGCGGGCGAAGGTGTCGTCGGTGCGGGTGAAGAGGCGCCTGGCCCGCACATAGCAGTCCAGCGCGCGGCCCATGAAGCCGGCCACGCGCAGCAGGCCCCCCAGGCCGAAGAGGGCGTAGCCTTCCGCGCCCCGGTCGCCGGCCTTCGCGGCGGCCCCGCGCGCGTCCTCGAAAGCCTTCAGCCCTTCGGCGTAGCGTCCCCGCAGCCTGTAAAGGCCGCCCAGCGCCCACAGCACGAAAGAAGCGCCGGCATGGTCGCGGTCCAGCCGGTAGCCCTTGAGTAGGCGCAGGAGCATCTTTTCGGCCTGGTCCAGCCTGCCGGCGAGGCGCAGGGCGAGGGCCCATTCCAGTTCCGCCTCGTCCCGCAGGAGGCGCAGGCGCTTTGAGAGCGAGAGGGCCTTTTTGGCCGCGGCGAAAGCTTTAGGCGCGTCGCCCAGGGCGCGCCAGCACCTGGCCGAGCCCAGCGCCGCTTCCAGGGCGTATTCCCCCCCGCCGGCGGCGGCGAGGGAGTAAGAGCGGGCGGCTTCCGCGAAAAGGCCCAGTCCGCGCAGGGCCTCGCCCTCCAGGTAAGGGTCCCGGCGGCCCCCCGCCTTAACGGCGGCGAGGGCTTTTTTGAATTCTCCCCGGTCGAGCAGAGCTTCTATCTTTTCCATGGTCCTTCCTTCTTCCGGCGTAACGGCATTCCAGCCTCAGCGGGCAGTCCCCGCAAAGAGGCGAATTCTTCCTGCAGAAATCCTTCCCCAGCCTGACCAGCAGGGCGTGGTATTCGTTGTATATCTCCGGCCGGCGGGTCAGCCCGGCCTCGAACAGGGCCTTCCAGCGGTCATAATCCCCGCCCCGGGCCAGTCCCAACCGGACGCCTATCCTCCTGGTATAGGCGTCTATCACGAAGGAGGGCAGTCCGGCCGCGTAAAGGACGATGCTGTCGGCGGTCTCCGGGCCCACTCCCCTGTACGAAAGCAGTTCCCGCCTCAGGTTTTCCGCCGTGGCGGACCGGAACCAGCGCTCCAGCCCCTCCGGGTGCTCCCTGCGGACCCTGGCGAAAAGCTCTTTCAGCCTGCGGGCCTTCTGCCGGTAATAGCCGCTCGGCCTTATCAGCGCCGCCAGCCTCGGCAGGGGGCAGGAGGCGACGCCTTCCGGCGACAGCGGGCCGGCTCCGTGAAGCCCGGCCAGGGCTTTCTCGACATTTGTCCACGCCGTGTTCTGGGTCAATATCGCCCCGGCGCAGATCTCGGCCATCTCCGCGCCCGTGCGCGGTCCGTAAAAGAGCGGGGTATAGACCGGTAAGCGCGCGCCGCGCGGCGTTACGGGCCACCACCCCTGCGGCCCGAAGGCCTTCAGGAGCAGGCGGTATATCCTTCCGACGGGATCTCCCGCGCTCGCCTTCACTGGCCCAGCAGGCGCTTGATCTCCGCCAGGAGATCGTCGAGGTTGTAGGGCTTGCGCATGAAATTGGCGGCGCCGGCGGCCTTGGCCCTCGCGACGCTCTCCGGCTTGTCCATCGTGGAGATGACCAGCACCGGTATATGCCGGGTATTATTGTCGCGCTTTATCGTGTTGCAGACGTCGTAGCCGCTGAGCTTGGGCAGGAGCAGGTCGAGGAGGACCAGGTCGGGCTTCTCGCGGCGGGTCATGGCCACGCCGGCCACGCCGTCGGGGGCGTGCAGGACGTTATACCCCTCGGCCTTAAGCACGTCCACCAGGACGGTGGAGATGTTCTTGCTGTCCTCGACCAGCAGTATTTTTTTCACGGGGAGGGGTTCGGTCATTTCTCCCCCTTGCCGGCGTACATGGAGGCCAGCAGCGCGTAATCCTTCTCCGATCCGGCCAGGCCGGCCAGTTCTTCGGGCTTCAGGGCCCTGACCGCTTTGGCGGGCGAGCCCAGGACCAGCTGCCCGCGGGGGACGGAAGTCCGCGGGGTCACCAGCGCCCCGGCGCCGACCAGGCATTCGTCGCCTATCTCGGCGGCCATTATGACGGCCCCCATGCCGACAAGGCACCTGTCGCCCACGGTGGAGCCGTGCACCACGGCGCAATGGCCCACGGTGACGCCGGCGCCCAGGCGGACCGGGCGTCCCCGGTCCGGGTGCAGGACCGCGCCGTCCTGTATGTTGGACCCTTCGCCGACCGTGATGGCATCCACGTCGCCGCGTATGACGGCGTTGGGCCAGACCGAGACCCTGTCGCCCAGTTTCACCCGGCCTATTATGACGGCCGACGGGTGCACCCAGGCCCCCGGATGTATCTCGGGCGCCTCGCCCAGGAATTCCTCTATCATCGCCCCTCCCCCTCTCCGAGAACCGGGCATTCCCCGCCGTTCTCCGGGTGGAAATAGTCGTAGAAAGGCTCGGACATCTTGAGCCCCCAGTAGATGAAGATACTGAACAAAGCCGGCAGCAGGTAATAGAAAAGCCGGAAGATCAGCGAGGCCGCCAGCGCCTTCTCCCACGGTATCCCCATCTGGGCGTAGGAGGCGGTCATGGCCGCCTCCATCGCGCCCAGGCCGCCAGGCAGTATCGGAATTATCGTCATCAGCATGCCGAAGGCGAAACCGGTGACAAGCACGCCGCTGCTGATGTCCACCCCGACGGCCTTGAAGGCGAAATAGAGTATGAAAATGGTGGAGATCCAGTCGGCGCAGACATAGGCTATGACGGTCTGCAGCTCGAACTTCCTGTCGTGGAGTTTATGGATGCCCTCGTTGAGCTGCCCTTCGAACTCCAGGAAGGTCTCCTCGGGGATCTCGCGCTTGGAGAAGAAATACATGACGTAATTGACGCCGTCGTAGATCTTGCGGCCCCAGGAGGAACGCAGGTTGTGGTGGAAGAGCATCGTCGTCAGCGAGAAGGCGAAGCCCAGTATCAGCATGACGCCGATCACACCCTCGAAGAAGGTCAGGTCGAAGCTCGGATGATCTATGAGCCGCAGCAGGACGCCCTGGAGTATGATGAGCGAGAGGACCAGATAGATGAGGACGCTGATGACCACCGACGAGGTCACGCTTATGCCGTAGGGCACCCTGCGCTTGCAGAGCAGGTGGGCGCGGGTGGCGAAGCCGCTGACGCCGCCCGAGGAGAAGAAATAGTTGACGGTGGTGGAGACCAGGGCGATGCCGCCGGTCTCCCAGAAAGGAAGACGGAAGCCCAGTATGGAAAGGACCTCCCAGAGCGTGAGGCTCATGCAGGTATAGCTGGAGACGGCGAAGAGCAGCGATATGGCCAGCCAGCCGCCCGAGGCTCCGGCCAGCGTGCTCTTGAGCGAGGGAAAGCTGGGATAGATCAGCCAGGCCAGTATGCCCGCGGATATAAGTATAGGCAGGTAAACCAGAAGTTTCTTCTTGCGGTCCGCCATAAGTGTTAAAATATTCTAGATTTTTAACGGCCCCTTATGAAAGCGAACCATTCAGATTTCCTGGTGCTCGGCGGCGGCCTGGCCGGTCTCATGCTGGCCGAGAAGCTCTCCCGGCTGGGCACGGTGACCGTGCTGGTGAAACGCGATCTGCGCACCTGCTCCACCGGCCTGGCTCAGGGCGGGATAGCCGCCGTCACCGCCGCGGCGGACTCTTTCGAACGCCACACCGAGGACACGATGAAAGCCGGCGCCGGTCTCTGCGACAGGGACATAGTGGAAATGACCGTGCGCGAGGGCCCGTCGCGGGTTAAGGAGCTCCTGGAGCTCGGCGTTAAGTTCAGCCGCAAGGGCGGGGCTTTCGACCTGGGGCTCGAGGGCGGCCACAGCGCCCGCCGGGTCCTGCATTGCGGCGATTACACGGGCCGCGACATACAGGAGGCGCTGCTGGCCGCCTGCTCCCGCAACAGAAAGGTCCGCCTCTGCGAGCGCCATCCCGCCATCGACTTCATCCTCGCGGAGAAGGCGCATTCCTGCCGGCCGGCGTCCAACCGCTGCCTGGGCGCCTACGCGCTCGACGAGTCCACCGGCCGCGTGGAGACCTTCACCGCCGGCCGGACCTTCCTGGCCAGCGGCGGCGCGGGCAAGGTCTATCGCTACACTTCCAATCCGGACACCGCCACCGGCGACGGGATGGCGATGGCCTGGCGGGCCGGCCTGGACCTTGCCAATATGGAATTTGTCCAGTTCCATCCGACCTGCCTCTACCATCCGCAGGCGAAATCCTTCCTTATCTCGGAGGCGGTGCGCGGCGAAGGCGGCCTCCTCACCCTGGCCGGCGGAGAGCGCTTCATGCCGAAATATCACAAGGACGCCGAACTGGCCCCGCGCGACATAGTGGCCCGCGCCATAGACGCCGAACTCAAGCGCACCGGCCAGGACTGCGCCTGGCTCGATATCAGCTTCAAAGGCAGGGCTTTCCTGAAGAAACGCTTCCCGCAGATCTACGCGCGCTGCCTGGAACTGGGCATCGATATCGCCAAGTCCCCCATCCCCGTGGTCCCCGCCACCCATTTCTTCTGCGGCGGCGTGCGGGTCGACAGGGACGGCAGGACCGCCATGCCCGGCCTCTACGCCGCGGGGGAGACCGCTTATACCGGGCTGCACGGCGCCAACCGCCTCGCCTCCAACTCCCTGCTCGAGGCCTGCGTCTTCGCCCACCGGGCGGCGGAAGCGGCCGCGGCGGACCGCCCGGGCTCCCCCAGGTCCGCCGGGAAGGCCGAGGCCTGGAATTACGGCGACGCCCGGCCTTCCGACGAGGCCGTCATCATCAGCCACAACTGGGAGGAGATACGCACCCTGATGTGGAACTATGTCGGCATAGTGCGCAGCGACAAGCGCCTGGAACGGGCCCGCCGCCGCATAGAGATAATCTCCGGGGAGATACTGCGCTATTACTGGGACTTCCTGCTGACCACCGACCTGCTGGAACTGCGCAATATCGCCTGCCTGGCCGGCGCGATAATAGAGTCCGCCTCCGCCCGCAAGGAATCGCGCGGTCTGCATTTCAACATAGATTACCCGGAAGCCTCGGACAAGTTCCTGCGGCCGACCGCGGTCAACCGTTACGGAGGCAGGTGAGATGGACGCCATAAAGATAACCGGAGCCCGCTCCCACAACCTCAAGAACCTCACCCTCTCGCTGCCGAAGAACAAACTGGTGGTCGTGACGGGCCTTTCGGGTTCCGGCAAGTCCACCCTCGCTTTCGACACCATATACGCCGAGGGCCAGCGCCGCTATGTCGAGTCGCTGTCCGCCTACGCGCGGCAGTTCCTGGAGCAGATGGACAAACCCGACGTGGAGTCCATCGAGGGCCTTTCCCCCGCCATAGCCATCCAGCAGCACAGCCCTTCGCGCAACCCGCGCTCCACCGTCGGCACCGTTACGGAGATCTACGACTATCTCCGCCTGCTCTACGCCAAGGCCGGCAGGCCGCATTGCCCCTCCTGCGGCGGCCCCATTAAGGCCTGGTCGGCGCAGGGGATAGTCAAGGAGCTGGAGCACGCCTTCGCCGGCCGGAAGACCGCCGTTTTCGCGCCGCTGGTGCGCGGCCGCATCGGCACCTACGAGGACCTCTTCTCGCGCCTGAAGAAGGCCGGCTTCGTGAAGGCGCTGGTGGACGGCGAACTGGTGCAACTGGACAAGGTCCCCTCCCTCAAGCGCTACGTCAAGCACGACATCGACCTCTTCGTCGACGAGTTCACCCCGGACGGCGACAGGGAGCGCGCGGCCGAGGCGGTGGAACTGGCGCTGGCCCAGTCGCATGGCCTGCTTCGCGCCCGCGCCGCCGGCAAACCCCCGCTCGAAGCGGTATACAGCGAGAAGAACGCCTGTCCGAAATGCGCGATAAGTTTCCCGGAACTCGAACCCCGGCTGTTCTCGTTCAACGCCCCGCACGGCGCCTGCCCGGCCTGCACGGGGCTCGGCGTGCGGATAGAGGCGGACCCCGACCTGGTGGTGCCGGACCCGTCGAAGTCCATCGCCGAAGGGGCCATAGAGGCCTGGGCCAATCCCGTCACCACGCGTACGCACCGCTGGAAGAACTCCTGGGGCGGCTATTACGCCGAAATGCTGGAGGATTTCTGCCGCAAGGCCGGCATCCCCTCCGGTAAACCGTGGAAGTCCCTGACCGCGGCCCAGCGCGCGCTCGTACTGGAGGGAGACGCCGAGTCGGGTTTCGAAGGCGTCATAACCAATCTCCGGAGGCGCTACACCGAGAGCGAATCCGATTTCGTCAGGGAAGAGGTCTACCGCCGCTTCATGCACGAAGTCACCTGCCCGGTATGCAGGGGCGCCCGGCTCAAGCCCGAGGGGCTGAGCGTGCTCGTCGGCGGCGTGAACATAGCCGCGCTTTCCGGCATGTCCATCGGGGCCATACTCGGTTTCCTGAAAGCGCTGGACCTTACCGAAAAGGAAAAGGAGATCTCCCGGCTGATACTGCGCGAGATAAACTCGCGCCTCGGCTTCCTCGACAATGTCGGCCTCTCCTATATCACTCTCGACCGCCGCTCAGAGACCCTCTCCGGCGGCGAGGCGCAGCGCATACAGCTGGCCACGCAGATAGGCTCCGGGCTGACCGGGGTGCTCTATGTCCTCGACGAGCCGACCATAGGCCTGCACCAGCGCGACAACGCCAAGCTCATCAACACCCTCAAATCGCTGCGCGACATAGGCAATACCCTTATAGTCGTGGAGCACGACGAGGCGGTCATACGCGCCGCCGACCACGTGGTCGACCTGGGCCCCGGCGCCGGTTCGGGCGGCGGCGCCATCGTCGCGCAGGGAACGCCCGCCGACATAATGAGGTCGAAGGCCTCCGTGACCGGGGCCTTCATGCGCGGCGAGCGCAGCGTCGCCTTCGACCGGCCAGCCCGCAAGGGTTCCGGGAAGCACCTGGAGTTCCTCGGCGCCAGCCAGTTCAACCTCAAGAACATCGACGTAAAGATCCCGCTGGGCCTGTTCGTGAGCATCTGCGGCGTCTCGGGTTCCGGCAAGTCGACGCTGCTTTACGAGATAATCTACAAGGCCCTGGCCAGGAAACTCTACGGGTCCAAGGAGACCCCGGGCGCCTTCCGGGCCATGAAGGGGGCCGAGCATCTCGACAAGGCCGTCATAGTGGACCAGTCCCCGATAGGCCGAACCCCCCGTTCCAACCCCGCGACCTATACCGGGGCCTTCAACCACATACGAGACCTTTTCTCGAAGCTGCCCGAGGCGCGCCGCCGCGGCTACCAGCCGGGCCGCTTCTCGTTCAACGTCAAGGGCGGGCGCTGCGAGGCCTGCCAGGGCGACGGCACGATAAAGATACAGATGCAGTTCCTGCCCGACGTCTACGTCAGATGCGACGAATGCGCCGGCCGGCGTTTCAACGACGAGACCCTCTCCGTCAGGTACAAAGGGAAGAGCATCTCCGAGGTGCTGGACCTCTCGATAACGGAGGCCGCGGCGCTGTTCGCCGACATACCGCAGATCTCGCGGATACTCTCGGTCATGGACGAGGTCGGCCTGGGCTACCTTAAACTGGGGCAGGGCGCCACCACGCTCTCGGGCGGCGAGGCGCAGCGCCTCAAGCTCGCCGAGCAGCTCTGCCGCCGCTCGACCGGCCGCACCATCTACATCCTCGACGAGCCCACCACGGGGCTCCATTTCGCCGACGTGGAGAAGCTGCTGCGCGTGCTGCACCGCCTGGCCGACCAGGGCAATACGGTGCTCGTCATCGAGCACAACCTCGACGTGATAGCGTCTTCCGACTGGATGCTGGAGCTGGGGCCCGAGGGCGGCGAGGGCGGCGGCAGGGTGCTCTACGCCGGACCCGTGGAAGAAGCTTCCGCGCCGGGCGCCTCCCAGACCGGCGCCTATCTGCGGGAGCGCTCTCCCGCGGCTATTTCCCGCCGCCGAAACCGGTAAAACCGAAAGAGGAGAGTTTCACCGGCTGGAAGTTGAAGCTGGCGCTCGGCTGCTGCCGGCCGAAGCCGGGTTTATCCTGGGCGCGGTACAGGTCCAGCCAGGTGAGCCATTTCTTTTCGAACTGGTCGATATCCTTCGCCCGGTACACTTCCCAGAGCGCCCCTTCCAGGTCCGTCCCGGCGCGTATCCTCTCGCAGAAGTTCCGGAACTGCAGCCGCTGCGCCGGGCTGTAGAGATGTTTGACGATGCCGAAAGCCTGCAGGTACCAGTCCCCTATCTTCTGGTCGGTGTTGAGCGAGGCGAGTTCGCTGGCGAAATACGACCTCATCGTGAAGAATCTCTCCCGCGGCATGTACTTCAGGGCCGTCGTCCAGGGGCCGCCTTCGGCCGAATGCGAGGCGTCCTCCATCATGACGGCCAGCCCTTCGTTGAGCCACTGCGGAGGGTATTTCAGCTTTTCCGCGAAATAGGTCTCGAAATACAGGTGGGTCAGTTCATGCGCGATGACGGCCCGGAGCTTTTCCAGGTCGCCGGAGTCGTAGACGACTATGGTCTTCCTGGAAGTGAAAGCGAGCCCCTTGGACCAGGGAGGAGGTTCGAACTCGCCTTTCAGGTAGGTCTGCTGGCTGGAGTGGATGTATACTTTCGTCTTCTCCTTGACCATCCACGGCGCGAACATGGCCAGGTTCAGCCGCATGGAGGAATAGAGTCTCTCCAGCTCTATGGCTATGGAGTTCGGCGCCCAGCCGGCTTCGTGGTGGATGAGGAAGTGCGGGGATTCCCTGAGTTTCCAACCGTCCGCACCCCAGGAGGGGCCGACGGTCAGAACGGGGGCCAGAAGAACGAGCGCAGCCCTGCGGATCATTCCGATAATTCCACCGTGACGGTCTGTATCCCCGTGCCGGTTTTCCCCGCCGGATCCATCCCGGTGCACGGACCCGCCGTAGGGGTCAACTGCGCGTTCCAGCTCGAGATAAGGTGCCCCGCGCAGCCCTCCGCCCGGGTCTGCGCCACGGCGCTGTTGTGGACGCGGCTGGCCAGTATATAACGCGACAGCACCCAGCGCATCAGCATGACGGCCATCATGCTGATGACCACGCTCATCACCAGGGTCTGCACCAGGATGGTGCCCCGCCTCGTGAACGCGCGGACCGCCGGCAAAGCCCGTCTCATTCAGATAGTCTAGCAGAGGGCGGCGGGTTTTTCAATGCCGGCTCAGTAGGCGCAGGGAGCCGCGGCGCCGGGGCAGGCGCTGCGCTGGACGCTGGCGGTGGAATCGAGAGTGGTGTCCACTTCGCGGGAGGAGGCGCTCAGGTCCTTGCCGGATACCGCCGGCGGGATCCACCTCACCCGCAGGCGGACGCGGACGGCGCCTTTTTCGTTTATGCCGTCGGCCGAGCGGCGCGAGAAGAGCGGCGCCAGGGAGACGTTCACGTACTCCGCCAGCTGGATATAAGTGCCGCCGCTGCAGCCGGCGGGATACGGGGAGGTGAAGGTCCAGGTCGGGGCCGCGGGACAGGCGCCTCCCGCCGCCGTGATGGTGCCGGTGTAATAGCGCAGGCAGCCCCCCGAAGGACAGGAGGCGTCGGCGGTGGCGTAGCGGCAGAAATAATGCCAGCGCCTCGGCACCGCACTGTGGATCGGGTGGCAGCCCGTCATCTGGTCCACGTTCTCGGCGATCTTCAGCTCGTTGCCGTCGGAATCGTACGCCGGCAGGTCTATCCTGGTGGCGGCCGGGATGCGGCTCAGTACGGTCTTCATGGCGTAGGAGGCGCCGTTCTTTATCACGTTCTGGCGGTAATTCTGCAGCATGTAGTTGGAACTGGTGGTCTGTATGGCTGCCAGCGAGGCCAGGAGCATGGCCGAGATCATGACGGATATCATCAGCTCGGCCAGGGTGAAGCCGGGCCGCGCGCGCATGAGGAAGCGGTGTTTAGTCGGCATAACGCAGGTTGAAGGTGACCCTTTTGCAGGCCCAGGCCGTATTGGCAGTGCCAAGGCCGCAGTCATAATCCACCACGGTGTAGGTGAAAAAGCAGTAGGCGTTGCCGGCCGCGCAGGTCTGGCCGGGGACCTGCAGTTCGGTGCCGTTCAGCAGCGAAGAGATGTCGTGAGTGACCCCGCCCCCGGTATTGCCGCGCAGCGACCAGCCGGCGGTGGCGGAAGCGGCCCATTTCCCGCCCGCGACCGGCGTGTAGGCGGACTCGGAGGGCACGGCCGAGACATAGTTCGACAGGCTCTGGCTGGCCCGCTTTATGGCCATGGCGGCGAGTTCGCGCTTATCGGCCTTCTCGTGGGAAACGAGGCCGGACAGGACGATGGAAAAGACGGCCGCGCTGGTCATGGCGGTTATGAGCGCGGCTATGGACACCTCTATGAGCGTCACGCCGGGCCTGGTCCTCATCTGCTATGCTCCTTCCTCTTTAGGTCTGGGGATCAGAAACTGGGGCAGGTCGGAGCGCCGGAGACCGGGGCGCAGGCGCCGATATCCGAGATGGTATAGCCCCAGGCGGCATAGGTCCCCTCCCGCCGGCGGGCGCTGACGGTGAGCTTTGAGGAGCAGCCGGAGCCGCCGGCGCCGGAGACCGGGTTGCAGGAACGGTAGATATAGGGCAGCTTATCCCAGTTCTGGGCCGCGAGGTACCTGCATGCGACCAGGTCGCAGGAATTGCGCGTAGGGCCGGTGGAGCAGGCTGCGCCATTACAGGAGTTGGTCAACTGCCCGCCGTTATAGGTGAGCGACGGATTGTCGGCCATGAGCATGCGGGTGGCCGACGAGATCATATTGGACATCGCCACCGCGTCCAGGGCCTTGGAGCTTTCCACCGTCTTGATGTAATAAGGCACCCCGATGGAAGTCAGGATGCTCAGGATTATGATCACCACCATCAGCTCGATGAGCGTGAAACCTTTCCTGGAAGAAGACATCTCCCCCCCTTTCCTCATTTGGACCCTATCTGCGAGAGCTGGAAAATGGGCATGAAGATCGACATGACGATCACGGCTATGATGCCGCCTATCCCGACGATAAGTATCGGGTCTATCATGGCCGAGAAGCGCCGCAGGAACTGGTCTATCTGCTCCTGGTAGAACTTGGAGAGCACCGAGATGATGTCCGGGAGCTTGCCCGACTCCTCGCCCATCCACATCATTTCCGTCACCATGCCCGGGAAGAGGCCCGTTTTGCGGAAAGAGTCGGCGATGGAGCGGCCGCTGGCTATCTCCGTCTTGGCCTTCTTGAGCGCGTTCTGGAAGATCAGGTTCTTGCGGAACGCGCCCTCCAGCACGGAGACGGCGTTGAGTATGCTGACGCCGGAACGGATCAGCGTCGAGAGGGTGGTCAGCAGGCGCTCGATATTGATGTTCTTGACCAGGGAGCCCACCAGCGGCAACTTGAAGATGAAGTGGTTCCAGGTAAGGCGTCCCGCCGGTGTGGAGATATAGGCGCGCAGGGCCAGGACGAAGCCGATTATAATTACCGTGGCCAGGAGGTAGTACTTGGTGACGATGTTGGAGAATATCAGGACGATCTTGGTGATGAACGGGAGGTCCAGGTTGAAGTCCCTGAATATGCCGGCGAAGACCGGGACGATGAAGATGATGAAATAGGCCAGCACGCCCATCGACATCGTGAAGAGGACGGCCGGGTAGGCCACCGCGGTCACGATTTTGGATTTGATGCCTTCCTGGGCCTCGGAATAGGCCGTGACCTGGCGCAGCACGGCGGGCAGCTGGCCCGAGACCTCTCCGGCCTGCACCAGCGAGATCCAGACCTCGTCGAAGACCTTCGGGTGCTTCTCCAGCGCCTTGTGAAGCGCGCCGCCCGCCGAGACCTCCTTGGTGATCTGGCCGAGGACGGCGCCGAGGGTCTTGTTCTCCGCGTGGTCCGACAGAAGGGAGAGCGCCCGGACGAGAGGCACGCCGCCGGCCAGGAGCGTGGCGACCTGCTCGCCGAAAAAGACCAGGTCGCGCCCGGAAACGGAACCGGAAGCGGACTGCTTGCGCAGTCCGCCGGTCTTGGTCTGCTCCGACTGTATGGAGAGGATGAAAAGGCCCTTACCCTGGAGGGCCTGTACCGCCTGGTCCTCGTCCTCCGCGTCGAGATGCCCGGTCGTGACCGTGCCCTGCGCGTCCTGAACGGTGTAAATGAACTTGGCCATAGCGCTACGAAGACTCTACCAAAAATAACCGCCGCGAGCAACGCGAGAAGGCTCAGTGCTCCGACATCGTGACGCCCATCATGTCCTCCACGGAAGTGACCCCCGCCAGGACCTTGCGCCAGCCGCTGGCCCGCAGGTCCCAGGCCCCGCCTTTGGCGGCGGCGGCCTTCAGTTTGGGGATATCGGCGTCCTTGGAGATGATGCGCTTCATTTCCTCCGTGACGAAACAGATCTCGTAGATGGCCCGGCGGCCGCGGTAGCCCAGATCGAAGCACTTGGGGCAGCCTTTCGGCTTGTAGAAAATGAGCCGGTTGAGGTCCGGGAGCGGATTGAGCATGGACTCCTTGGCGAACAGGTCCAGCTCGTCCTGGGGCGGCTTATAGGGGATCTTGCAGTCGCAAAGGACGCGGACCAGGCGCTGGGCCGCCACCAGCAGCAGCGTGCTGGCCAGGAGGTAGGGCTCTATCTCCATATCGATAAGGCGCGGGATGGCCTCCAGCGCGTTGTTCGTGTGGAGGGTGGAGAGCACGAGGTGGCCGGTCATGGCGGCCTTGAGGCAGGCCTCGGCGGTCTCGTTGTCGCGCGTTTCGCCGACCAGTATGACGTCCGGGTCCTGTCGCAGGAAGGAGCGGAGGCCGGCCGCGAAGGTCAGGCCGATCTGGGGCCTGATCTGGACCTGGCTGACCCCCTCCATCTTGATTTCGACGGGGTCCTCCAGGGTCATGACGTTTATCTCCGGCGATTTTATCGTGTTCAGCACGGCGCCGAGCGTGGTGGTCTTACCGGAGCCGGTGGGGCCGGTCAGCAGGATAAGGCCGTGCGGCGAGCGGGCGGCCTGGAGGAAGTCGTCCTTCTGCCTGGGCTCGAAACCGATCTTGTCGATGTTGAGCTCCACGGAGCCCCGGTCCATGATACGGAGGACCAGCTTTTCGCCGAAGACCGTGGGACAGACGCTTACGCGGTTCTCGATGTTGCGGCTCTGGAACTTGATGGTGAAGCTGCCGTCCTGCGGCAGGCGGCGTTCCGCGACGTCCAGCTTGGAGAGGATCTTGAAGCGGGAGATCAGGTTGTCGAAAAGCTCCGCCGGCGGGGCGCTGCGCTCGTAAAGGGAGCCGTCTATGCGGAACCGCAGGGAGATCTTCTCGTCGAACTTCTCTAGATGGATGTCCGAAGTGCGCTCGGCTATGGCCTGCTTCAGGATGGCGTTGACGAGCTGTATCGACTGGGCGCCTTTGCCGGAGCCGACTATGACCTTGTCGAGGTCCAGCTTCCCGTCGGGAGTGAGCGCGTCCGCTACGTCCCCGCCGCCGTCCTTCCCCTCGCCGCCTTCCATGACCTTGTCTATAAGGTCGCCCTGCACCTGGTAGAACTGGTCTATGACCTTCAGGACCTGGGCGCGGGTGGAGATGAACGGCGTGATCTCCATCCCGGCCACCATCTTTATGTTGTCGAGCAGCAGGATATTGGTGGGATCGGTCATCGCGACCGCGAGGATATTGTCCTCTATGAACAGCGGGATGACGGCGTTCTCGCGGGCGAACTTCTCGGAGATGATCTTTTCCAGGCCCTGGCCCTTCTCCGGGTTGAGGATCTTGTTCTCGCGCGAGGCGTAAGGGGTCCCCAGCTGCTTGGAAAGGGCCATGGACACCTGTTCCTCGGAAGCGTAGCCCAGCTTGACCAGGGCCTCGCCGATGAGACAGGGTGTCTGCGTCTGGAACTTGAGCGCTTTCGCCAGCTGCTCCTCGTTTATGACGCCTGACTGGATGAGTATCTCGCCTAGTTTTTTACGGGCCATATCCGCGATTCCGGGGCGGCCGGGCCGCCCCTTTCCTCTATCAATCGACCAGAATGGTCGGGGTCAGGAAGATCACCAGGTCGGTGTTCGTGCGCCTGGAACTGACGCTGGTGAAGAGCCAGCCGATTATCGGTATATAGCCCAGCAGCGGCACCTTCTTGACGGTCTTCGTCTCCGTGGAGGAGAGCATGCCGCCGATGACCACGGTCTGGCCGTTCTTGACGCGGACCATGGTGGAAGCGCCGCGGCTGACCGGGTCGTAGACGGTATCGCCCTGCACCGTGATGGCCGACGGCGTTATATCCGAATAGGAGGGCTGCACTATCATCGTGATGAAGCCCTCCTTGTTGACCTGGGGGGTGACCAGCAGGTTGAGGCCGATACGGCGCCGCTCCAGCGAAGTGGACGCCTCGCCGGCCGCGCCGCCGGCCGAAGTCACGGAACTGGCGGTGCCTACCGCCGCGTCCCGGGCTATCTGGATGATCGCGGTCTTATTGTTCATCGAGACGATCTTGGGCTTGCCCAGGTAGCGCGCCTCTCCGCGGGAGATGAGGGCCCTGAAAATGGCCTGCAGCTGGGCCAGGCTGAAGACGCCGTAGTAGATGCCCTTGTTGCCGCCGAGACTCGTCTGGCCGGTGGAGAATATGGGGTCTATTCCGCCGCCGCCTCCTCCGCCATCGCCGCCCTCTTCGGTCTCCACGTCGGCCGCCGCGGAGGGATAGAAACGCTTCCATTCCTCGCCCGAGAAAAAGCCCGGGCGAAGGCCGTAGTCCGTAAGGCGGGCGGGGCCGGCGAAATAAGCCATCTCGCCGCGGGAACCGCCCCACTCTATCCCCAGCTCGTTCATGCGGTCCGTGTTTATCTCGACGATCTGCGCCTCGATCAGGATCTGCGGGGCCTTCTTGTCCAGTTCGGCGATTATCTGCTCGACCTGGGGGAAGACCTCCGGTATGTCCGTGATGACCAGGGAGTTGGTGCGGGGGTCCGTGGCCATCTTGCCGTACTTCTTGGAGAGCACGCTGTTGACGATATTGAGTATCGCGATGGCGTTGTCCGATTTATCCCCGCCGGGCGCGCCGCCGGTACCGGCGTCGCCCTGCTGTCCCTGGGACATGGATGAGCCGCCGCCGGACGAGACGTCCTGGGAAGTTATGGCGCTTATGTCGCTGTAGACGGAGGAGACCGGGATGAGCGGGATATAGTTTAGGGTGTATATCTTGGTGATCAGGTTCGGCTGGTCCGCGGCGCGCTTGGTCACCACATAGGTGTTGCTCTTGCCTATGCGCTGATAAGTGAGGCCTTTGACCCGCAGCAGCAGTTCCAGCGCCTCGCGCACCGTGGTCTTGCGCAGGAAGACCGTGATCGTGGCCTTCTCCAGACCGTCGGTGATTATGAAATTCACCCTCGACTGCGCCGAGACCACGTCCAGGAAAGTGGAGAGGGGCGCGGATTTGAGCCGGATCGGGCCGATCTTGCGGTCCAGCGGGGAAAGGGTCTCCGCCTCCTCGTACATGGGGGCCTCGCGCTGGACGCCGCCGATCTGGGCGGATTCGATGGGGGAGCCGGGGACCTGGGCCCGCGGAGCGGGGGCCTGGCCCGGGTCCAGTATCGGACCGCCTTCGTCCGACGGTCCCTGCAGTTCGTCCATGAACTGGCGGTCCGCGTCCTGGGCGAAGGCCGGCGCCGCGGGGAGCAGCGCTGTCTGCAGGAAAAGAACCGCCGCGGTCAGAACTCTTAGAACTCTCATAAACCCTCCGAAGCCCGTGTCATGATATCCGATCCTTCCTACTGCATCGCCTTCCGGAAACGCCTGCCCTTGTGCTCCCCGATTATATAGTCGGCGCCTATGCGTATTATCTTCGCGCCCATGACGGTATCGCCGCGGGAATACATTTCGCCGTTGATGATCACGTTCGTCCCGACGATGCCCTGTATCGTCATACGGCTCTCGATGGGTATCTCCCGGGGCCCCTGATTGGCCCGGCGCCGCTCCATGGCGGCCGCCCTGCGCATGTCCTCCTGTTCCCGCAGCGCCGCGTAATCCTGGGGCGTCATAAAGGGGTTGCGCTTCGTCCTGGGACGGAAGTAAGAGGTCTCGGTGATGGTAGACTTCGCGACTTCCGGCGCGGTCCCGGCCTGCGCCGCCGGCGCTTCGCTTCCCGGCTTGGCGGCTGCGGCGGGGGCCTCGGCGCCGGCCCGGGCCGGCGGTTGCGGATCGGCGGAAGGACCCGGTTCCGGGGCCGCCTGCGAGGAGGCGCCGGGGAGGAGTTCCGCCGCCGCTTCCGTCGTCGCGGGCTTCTCCGGCCGGGACGCGGCTTCGGCGGACGGGGTTTCTCCCCCCTCCGCCCCCTGCTTCGCCCCTTCCTGGCCGGGGAAGAAATTGCGCGGGACGGCCTGCCCGCTCGCCGCCGATTGGGCCTCCTTGGCCTTGTTGGAGGACCACCAGTTGTAGAACAGGAAGGAGGGGACCGCCAGTACCGCCGCCAGCAGGCCCCAGCCCATTACGCTGGAAAAATTCTTCATACAGCCCCCCCCGGCTGGGAGGTGTCGCGCGGCAGCACTATGGAAAGGACGATCTTGACCTGCACCGAGGTAGGAGTCCCCGGGTTCTTGGTCATTTGCAGGCTGGTGATCTTCAGGAAGATCTTGGAATTCTCCATCTCGGCCAGCCAGGCGCCCACCTGCTCATAGGGGCCGGTGACGCTGGCTCCCCGGGATACCAGGATCAGAGGCCCGGCATTGCGTTCCTCCTGCTGGGAAAGCGCTTCGAAAGTGAGCCCGTGGTTCTTCGAGGTCGAAGTGAGGATATAGCCCAGCCACTCGTCCTTGTCCTTAAGGAGGGGCATCCTGCGGCGCAGCTCCGCCCTCTGGCCCTGAACTTCCGTGTATTCGGCGTAATGGGCGGATATCACCTTCAGCTTGGCGCTTTCGATCCTCCTCTCGCGGAGATTGCTCGAGGAAGGAGAGTAGATCCCGGCATAGGCGATAAGCAGCGCAGGCAGGGCCATGAGCAGAGGCTTTTTGAAAGGGGTGGCTCCTTTTTCGGCGTAGATGACGAGAACATCGTCACGCATCTCCGTCAGGGCGTCCTTGATCTTGTTCAGGATGGCTTTCATAGCGCTGTGCCTGCCTATTTGCCCGACAGTATCACGGTAAAGGGGGACGCCTCTTCGTCCGGCGCGTCTGAGGCGGAAAATCCCGCCTTGCCGCCCGAAGCGAGGTCGAACTGGATGGTCCCGGTAGGCGGCTGGAACAGCTTGAGTTCCGGGAGAGTCTTGAGATTCCTGACATAGAGGTCCACCGCGTTGAACTTCAGCTGTCCCTGCAGCCGGGTGCCGCCGAGCACGGAGAGTTCCTTTTCGCTCACCGTGTTCTCGCTCACGGGAAGTTCATGCCTGTACGAGATGGACTGCGCCCAGAGGTCGCCCGGGATAGCGTCGCCCAGCGCCTGGAGCTTGGGCGCCAGGACCTCTTTGTCGGAGAAGAGAGCGCGCAGCATGCGGGTTTCGGCGCTGCCTTTCTCTATGACGTCCCGTATTGATTCCTCGGTATGGTTCTGGAACTCGGTCACGTCCCCCACCTGGGACATGATGGCCGAGATCTCGGAATTCAGCACGTAGATGCGCGCGTGATTGACGGCGGCGAGCAGCAGGAAGAACGAGGCTATCACCGAGATGACGGTCCAGACGTAGCGGGCGATCTTCTGCTCGACCGCGCTGCCGGCCGAAAGTCCCGTCATGTCCAGGCGCACCCTGCCCGGGATGGAGCCGCAGAGAGAGGCGCCCAGGGCGAAGATCTGGGCCTGCTCCGCCGTTTTAAGCCCAGCGAGGCCCACCGGGCCCCATATCTCGACGGGAACGGGGGACTCCTGGGACGCCATGCCCTGCCAGGCCTCGACGGAATCGCCGCTGAGCAGGAGCTTCTTGTATTCTTTGCCGCCGGCGTAGCGCGAGACGAACTGGAAAGCGCCTTTCACGTCCAGGCGCTTGCGCTCGGACATGGAGGAAGAGGAAGAAGAGGAAAAATCCGTTTCCCTGTAAAGCACGGGGAAACCGCCGCTGGAAAGCAGTATGCAGGCGGTCTCCCCCGCGAAATGGACGTAGGCCTTGTCGTCGTGCTCCTTGGGGTCCAGGAACGCGAAGAGGCGCTCCATGGAGCAGGCCGCCATTTCGAGGGAGGCGAGCTGCAGCCCGGCCTCCGTGAAGACGTTTATCAGGAACTCGACCGTCTTGCGCTGGGTCAGTCCGAAGATGACGCCGAGCTTTTTGCCCGCCTCCATGGGCGTGGCCGTGAAATCGTAGATCACTTCCTCGAAAGCCACGGGGATGTATTTCTTAGACTCGATAGGGATGGACTTGGCCCAGTATTTCCTGTCGACGAAAGGCATGACGAAATAACGGAGTATGCCGAAATGCTGCGAGAAAGTGACCGTGGCGCGGGTCGTCGCCCACGGGGTCTTCTTGACGGCCTGCTTGAAAGCGGCGACCCAGGCGGCCTTCTCGCTGAAAAACTCGTTATTGAGGGAAAGAGGGCGCATGATGCCCTCTTTGAAGGAAAAGGAGGTCGGGACCCTGACCAGGTGCTCGACCTCGGTCTTACCGGCGGCCGGCTTGGACTGTACTATGGTAATGGCGCCGGGCTCGATATATATGCCCAGCATCCTGGAGCTCTTTGAACCGGTTCCGCCAATCATATAGTTAACATGATATTCGTTTTCGCGCCCGTTTTCAACAGGTCATTCCCCGCCGCCCATGCGTATTTCGACGATATTGGAAGAGGTTTTCGAAAGGCGGTGGCTTACCTCTATGCGGTCGGCCGGAACGCCGTACTTCGCCGAAACGAGGGTCTTGAAGACCAGGTCCGCCCGGTCTTTCGCCAGTTCCTCGCCCCCGTCGTCCTCGGGGGAGGCGTAACCCGTCAGTTTCAGCATGGAATCGGGATAATGCTTTACGGTATTCGCGACCTGGGCCAGTTTCTTTTCGCTGTTGGCGGTTATGGCCGAGGTCCCCTGGCGGAAATAGATCTTGTAGATGACCTGGCCGATGAACTCGCTGGTTTCGCTCTGCCCGGCGGGCTCCGTCTCCTCGCGTTCTTCGGCCGGCGCGGGGGCGGCCGCGGGAGCTTTCGCCGGCGCGGCGGGGGCTTTTTTGACCCTGGTCTTCGAAGGCACCGGCTTCTTCAGGCCCGGTTTGCGGGCGGAGGCGGTTTTCG
>Ga0302246_1000279_pt1 | contig 48640 bp, 49 predicted proteins | sample AAG_UR_Trp_MG_FD_193533 | JGI IMG/M metagenome (GOLD analysis project Ga0302246, IMG submission 193533) | Enriched activated sludge microbial communities from anaerobic digester in WTTP, New Holstein, Wisconsin, United States - AAG_UR_Trp | ecosystem: Engineered > Bioreactor > Anaerobic >... | reverse complement strand
GGTCTTGGCGTACCTCGTTTTTGTCGGCCTATCCGGTGATGGCCTGTCAGACCTCTGTAACAGTGAGTATAATAAAACCTGGTTATACAAGCTTTTTCCCCGAGCGGAGTGAAGGAACCGGCACTGCCGGACGACCAAGAATGTTCGAGGCCGGGCGCGCTATGCGCGCAGGCCGAGTTCTTGGTCGGCTGAACGAAGCGAAGGTGTATCCCGGAAAAAGCGAACCGTGACGAGCGCGAGGCCGGACGGGGGCCTTGTTCGGAAAAACTGAGCCGTGGCGGCCGGAAGACCGGGACGGAATCCAGGCATAAATGGCAGATATCAGGAAGAAGATAATCGTAAAGGGCGTGGTGCAGGGCGTCGGCTTCAGGCCGAACGTCTATAAGCTCGCCCTGGAGAACCGGATCTCCGGCTGGGTCCGCAACGACCTCGGCGGCGTCACCATAGAGGCCCAGGGCCCGGCCTCCGCCGTGGAGTCCTTTATCTCCGGCATACGCCATAAATCGCCGCCGCAGTCCCGCATCGATTCGCTCGTCGTCTCAGGGATCAGGTCCGCCCCCGCCGGACCTTTCACGATAAAAGAGAGCGCCGCATCAGCGGGGGACACCATGCGGCATGGTGTCCCCGTTCCAATTGCGGCCATGATCCCGGCCGACCTCGGCCTCTGCGATGACTGCCGCCGGGAGATGCTCGACCCGCGCGACCGCCGTTATCTATACCCCTTCACCAACTGCACCAACTGCGGCCCGCGCTTCACTATAGTGAAGACGCTTCCCTATGACAGGTCCAAGACCACTATGGCGTCCTTTAAGATGTGCCCGGCCTGCTCCAGGGAATATCACGATCCGCTCGACCGCCGCTTCCACGCCCAGCCCAACGCCTGCCCCGTCTGCGGGCCGCGCGTCTACTGCTTCGAACGCGGCAGGCGCGTGGAGGGGCAGAAGGCCTTGTCGCTGGCCGCCGCCGCCCTTAAAAAAGGGGAGATCGTCGCGCTCAAGAGCCTGGGCGGCTTCCACCTGGCCTGCGACGCCGCCGGCGCGATGGCCGTAGCCCGCCTGCGGGCGGCCAAGCGGCGCCCCCATAAACCGCTGGCGATAATGGTCCCTTCGCTGGCCTGGGCTGTCCGCCATTTCGACATCTCCGCTCGTGAGCGCGAACTGCTCCTTTCGCCGCCGGCGCCCATCGTGGCGCTGCGCAAGCTTGATCCAGGCTCTTTCGGAAACGCCGCTCCCCGGCTCTCCTCCGTCGGCGTCATGCTGCCGTATACCCCGCTGCACGAAGCGCTTTTCGCGGAGCTGGCCGCCCGCGGTTTCACCGGCGCCCTCGTCATGACCTCCGGCAACAGGCGCGACGAGCCTATCTCGAAGGACGAGACGGAAGCGAAAGAGGCCCTGGCCGGCATAGCCGGCTTCTTCCTCTTCCACGACCGGCCGATACATAACCGCATCGACGACAGCGTGACTTTCGTCGGCGCCGGGGAGCCGCGCTATCTAAGGATGGCGCGCGGCGCCGTGCCGTTCGCGGTCCGGCTTCCCTTCAGGCCGAAAGCCCAGCTCTATTGCGCCGGGGCCGATCTCAAGAGTTCGTTCTGTCTTACGCGCGGGGACGAGGCGTATCTTTCGCAGTACATAGGCGACCTGGAGGAAGAGGGGAACCGGGATTTCCACCTGGAGACTTACCGCAAGATGACGGCGCTGCTGGGCGTGAAGCCCCGCGCCGCCGTCGCCGATCTTCATCCCGACTATTTTTCTTCAGCCCTGCCGGCGAAACTGGGCCTGAAAGCGGAGCGCTGCCAGCATCACCTGGCGCATCTTCTCTCGGTGGCGGCCGAGAACGGTCTCAAACCGCCTTTCTGCGGAGCGGCCTTCGACGGCACCGGCTACGGTTCCGACGGGACCATCTGGGGAGGGGAATTCCTCTCCGTATCCGGAAGGACGTGGCGCCGCGAGGGCCGGCTGAGGCCGTTCCGGCTGCCCGGCGGCGACGCCGCGACGCTGGAGCCCTGGCGGGCGCTCCTTTCCATGGCCGCGGACTGCGGCCCCGCCGCCCTGGCCAGGGTTTTCAGGCTGGCGCCGTCGGCCTCCGCCGCATCCACGGTACTGAAAATGGCCTCGGCGGGGGTTAACTCGCCCGTTTCCTCTTCGATGGGACGCCTCTTCGACGCCGTAGCCTGCGCGGCCGGCCTCGGTTCTTTCTCCACCTACGAGGCGCAGGGGCCGATGGAGCTCGAGAGTCTCCGCGGCCCGCGCAATCGCGCCGGCTATGAATTCGCCGTATCCGTGAACGGGGCTCTGACCGAGCTCGACTGGCGGCCGGTCCTCGCGGCCGTGCTCGCCGAGAAGGACCCGGCCCGGGCCGCGCGCATATCCGCCAAGTTCCATCTCGGCCTGGCCGAAGCCGCCGCGGAAGTGCTCGCCGGCATGGCGCGCCGGCACGGCGTCAAAGACGTCATACTCTGCGGCGGCGTCTTCCAGAACCGGGTCCTGCTGGAGTGGACCTCGGACCTTCTCTCCGCCCGCGGCTTCAGGCCGCTGGCCAACCGCCTCTCGCCGGTAAACGACGGCTGCATAGCCCTCGGCCAGGCCTATTTCGCCGCCGCGGGTCTGTCGGCCGCGCCCTCCAAATAAAAAAGCCGCCCGCCGGATGAGGCGGACGGCTTTCTGAAGAACGTCTTGAATTACTTGGCGGTCATCCACTGCATGAACTCGTCCCAATTGCCTTCCCTGGCCCAGGCGAGCTCGTTATATGAGGAGTCGTAGCTCCAGCCGGGAATATAGACGCCCAGGCCGTAGGCCTTGGCGAACTTCGCCCCGGTGGTGGCGTTGTCGACGAGGACGTTATCGTAGTAGAAGTCCATGACCTCCACGGTCTTCTCATGCAGGGCCGTGTTCTGGGCCTTGTCGAAGAGCAGCTCCATGAAGTTGTTGAGGTCCTTGGACCCCGCGCCGCCGAACCCGACGGCGGCGGACCTGGCCCCGGTGGCGATGGTCTTGTCCTCCTGCATCGCCAGCCCGGCCCACTGGTCCAGCAGCTGCCGGTAGCGGACGATGTTGGCCGTCCGCATGGCGGACTGCGTGGTCGCGGTCCCCTTGGGCGAGTAGAAGGCCTTGTAGCCCTGCACCGCCGCGGCGGCCATGACCTCGGGGGTCAGGTTGCCCTGGTTGGAGTGAACGCGGGAGAGGAACTCGTGATAGCCCCAGCCGTCGCCGGGCTCGTTCTCTTCGGAGCCCACGACGATCGTGGCCGCGTCCTTGAGCTCGTAGACCACTTCCGCCATCTGCATCAGGCAGGCGTCGGAGGCGTAGATGTCCACGCCGCCCATCTCGCGTATGGCCTGGGCCAGCTCGACGGTGTTGATGTGGTTGCCGGTCTCGTCGTCGTAGGAGATGCCCTTCATGATCTCGGGCTGAAGTCCTTTCATCTCCCAGCCGGAACCGTGGTTCCAGCCGACCAGCATGTAGCGCCTGGCCGGGTAATTGGCCTTGACCCACTTGCCGAACTCGGCGAGCTGCTTCCAGTCGCCCATGTCCACGCTGCCCATGTCCTGCACGAGCTTGGAGCTGAGGGAGGAATTATCCCCGTCCTTGACGATCTCGTAGCGGCGTACGCCGGTCCAGTCGGTGCTGGCGTCCCTGGTCCCGTCCTTCATCATCATCGGGGGCATGTTCCAGTGCGGGTTGGGCCAGCCGGGATGCGGGACCACGGGGCCGGGATTGCTCCAGTCGTCGTAGTAGCCGCCGCCGGGATAGTCGGGATAGGACGGCTGGGAGTACTTCATCCTCGCCGACTGGGTGATTATATTGATATTGGCGGAGGGGCCGAACTGCTCCATCTCGTTCATGTCCTGTATGACGTATTCCGAGAGGTTGTTCTTGCCGTTCAGGAAGACCATAATGGTCCAGTCCTTGACTGCCTTGGTCTCCGCGGCGGGCGCGGCCGCCGCTTCCGGCGTCTCCAGTTCCGCTGCCTGCCCTATCACGTCCTTGAGGTCCGTGAGCGTGTCGAAGGACACGTTCTGCGCCTTTGCGGCGGAGGCGGCCAGCAGCAGCGCCGGCACTATTCCGATAAGATGCGTTATTCTCATCTGTTCTCCTGTGCGTCAGCGTTCGACTACGGGTACTATGATACAAATCAATACTTATGTCCCTATGGGCTGAAAGGGTAAGCCGCCGGCCGGAAAAAGGCCTACCCCCAGGCGGGACTTTGGTTCTATGACCGCGGTCAACCGGGGGGCGTGCGTTTGACCCGCGCCGGGCTAAGTGCTACAATTTATGTAAAGATGACACGAAAGACCTCCCTGTCCCGTTTCGGCGTCTCCCTGGAGGGGGACCTGCTCGAGCGTTTCGACGCCTATATCGCCGACGAGGGCTACGACAACCGCTCCAAGGCCATCGCCGACCTCATACGCAAGGAATTCATAACCGACGTCTTTAAAAAGGGCGGCCCCGTGGCGGGCGCGGTCACCATCGTCTACGACCACCATAAGCGCGAGGTGGTCAACAAGCTCCTGGACATCCAGCACGACCACGGCGGCATCATCATCTCCGCCCAGCACGTGCACCTGGACCACGACAACTGCCTGGAGATCATAGCGGTAAAAGGGCGCGGGGCCGAGGTGAAACTGCTGGCCGACGCGCTGAAGTCCGTCAAAGGCGTCAAGCACGCCACGCTCAGCGTGACCAGCGCGGGTAAATAATTTTTTTGTTCTACAGTAGCACGAAAATCATAACAGTAACATCGAGGAGCCATCATGAAAAAACACTTGTTCGCGGTCGGTTTGCTTGCGGTCTTTTGCGGCAGGGCGGCGGCCATGCATCCCCTGATAACCGAGGATACCGGCTTTTTGGGCAAAGGAGGGCGGCAGGCGGAGATAGGTTATGAATATTCGGCCGCGGAGGAGGGGACCGATGTTTATTCCCGTTCCCTGGCGGCGGAGGTTTCCTGCGGCCTCAACGACAGGACCGACTTGCTGCTCACTGTCCCGTTCGGGGGCTGGAGTTCGGCCGGGACTTCGGAAGACGGCCTTGGCGACCTGGCGCTGGACGCTAAATTTCAGGTCGCCGAAAAAGCCGGCTGGGCCTTCGCCCTTAAGCCAGGGCTTTCCCTGCCTACCGGGGACGATAAAAAAGGCCTGGGCGCCGGGAAGAGCGCTTACTGGGTTTACGGCGTAGCGGGGCGCGCTTCTGGCGCGTGGCAGTATTACGTGAACGCCGGCTACCTGCTCAACAAGAACAAAGCGGGCGAAAAAGAGGATATCCTCAAAGCCTCCGCCGCGGCCGCCTATGAGGTGATGGAGAAGACGCTGCTCTCGGTGGACCTGGCCTACGAGACTAACGCCGACCCGGCCGCGGCCTCACACCCGCTGTCCTCGGTCTTCGGCATTGTCTGGTCCCCCAAAGACACGCTGGACCTGGACGTCGGCGTGAAAGCCGGCCTTAACGACGCGGCCGACGACCTTGGCCTGCTGGCGGGCGCGACTTTCCGGTTCTAAGCCGGCTATTAAGGAGAAAACTGATATGCACATGGCAGACGCTTTGCTCTCGCCCGCGGTGGGCGGTACTATGTGGACGGTTTCCGGCGGGCTTTTAGCTTACAGCGCTGAAAAAGTACGCGAGGAAGCCGACGACAGGAAGGTCCCGCTGATGGGCGTGCTGGGCGCTTTCATCTTCGCGGCGCAGATGATAAACTTCACCATCCCCGCCACAGGTTCCAGCGGCCATATGGGCGGCGGCATGATCCTGGCCATCCTGCTGGGGCCCTGGTCGGCTTTCCTGGTGATGGCCTCGGTGCTTACGGTGCAGGCGCTGTTCTTCGCCGACGGCGGGCTGCTGGCGCTGGGCTGCAATATCTTCAACTTGGGCTTCTTTACCTGCTTTGTCGCCTATCCGCTTATCTATAAAAAGATAGCCGGCGACAGCCTGAACGGGCGGAGGATAATGCTGGGCGCCACCCTGGCCGGGATAGTCGGCCTGCAGTTAGGGGCTTTCGGCGTGGTAGTGCAGACGCTGGCCTCCGGCATTTCCGAACTGCCGTTCAAGACCTTTGTGATGCTGATGCAGCCCATACACCTGGCCATCGGCCTGGTGGAGGGCCTGGTGACGGCGGGGGTAGTGTCCTTCATCCTGAAAGCCCGACCGGAAATACTTGCCGCCGCGACGGAGCGCAAGCCGATCGGCGTCAGCGTTAAGGGCGCGCTGGCGGGGCTGGGCGCCGCCGCGGTGCTTACGGGAGCCGCGCTCAGCTGGTTCGCCTCGGCCAACCCGGACGGGCTGGAATGGGCCATGCTGCGCACCTCCGGTAAGGAGGAACTTGAAAGCGGCGCAAAAGTGCACGGCCTGCTGGCGTCGCTGCAGGAAAAAACCTCCTTCCTGCCGGATTACGGCTTTAAAAAAGCCGAAGCCGCTCCCGAGCCCGCCGCGGAAGAGGGCGGGACGCAGGCCGCGCCGGAGGCCGAGGAGCAAGCGCCCTGGCCCGCGGTGGACGCCGGGACTTCGGTGGCGGGGCTGGTGGGCGGGTTGCTGACCCTCGCCCTCGCCGGCCTTATAGGCTTCGCGCTCAGGCGCCGCAACGCCGCGGCCTAGCGCCGGTACGCGCTTGGTATAATAACCGCGGGCGCCCGCCGCGCCGGCGGTTATTTTCAATATGGGACAACTCGCGCAGAACCTTACCGACATCGGCTATATGGATACGCTGGCGGCCGATTCTACCCCGCTGCACAGGCTGGACCCGCGCGCTAAACTGCTGACCACCGCCCTTTTCATCGTCGCGGTGGTCTCCTTCGGTAAATACGAGGTTTCCGCGCTGCTCCCCTTCCTGCTCTATCCTGTTTATCTCGCGGCGCAAGGGCGGCTTCCTGTCGGTTATCTTCTGAAAAAGGTCTTATTGGTCTCGCCCTTCGCGGTGGTAGTCGGTATCTTTAACCCATTTTTAGACAGCGGCGTGCTGCTGCGGGTAGGAGACTTCGGCGTGTCCGGAGGCTGGGTCTCCTTCGCTTCCATCCTGCTGCGGTTCTTCCTGACGGTCTCGGCGGCCCTGCTGCTGCTGGCGCTGACCGGCATGAATTCCATCTGCGAAGCGCTGCTGCGGCTTGGCGTGCCGAGGACCTTCGTGGTTCAGCTGCTTTTTTTGAACCGCTACCTTTTCTCCCTGACGGCGGAAGCGGAGAGCATGTCCCGCGCGCGCGCGTTGCGCTCCGCCGGGCGCGGATGCATGGGCTTCGGCGTATTTATACAGATACTCGGCCATCTGCTGCTTAAAACGCTCGACCGCGCCGAGCGGGTCTACCGGGCCATGCTCTGCCGCGGTTTCGACGGGCATATCCGCGTGGCGCGCTTCTCGAACATAGGCCGGCCGGAGCTGCTGTTCTGCGGCGCCTGGACGGCGCTGTTCCTCGTTTTCAGGTTCGTAAATCTGCCTGTCGCTCTGGGACAGGCCGTAACAGGACTATTAAAATGAGCCATCACATAGTGGAAGCGCAAGGTCTGCGCTATTCTTATCCCGACGGTACTCCCGCGCTGGAAGACGTTTCCCTGCGCGTGGAGCACGGCGAGGCCGTGGCGCTGGTGGGGGAGAACGGGGCGGGGAAGTCCACCCTGCTGCGGCATTTTACCGGCTGCCTTTTCCCCGCGGCCGGCACCCTGCGGATAGGCGGCCTGCCGGTGGACAAGGAGCATCTCGCGGAAATACGGCGGGCGGTGGGCATGGTCTTCCAGAACCCCGACGACCAGCTTTTCATGCCTACCGTGTTCGAGGACGCGGCTTTCGGCCTGCTCAACCTGGGCGTGGCCGGAGCGCAATTGGAGGGGAAAGTGATGGGGGCGCTGGAGACCGTGGGGGCGGCGCATCTCCGCTCGCGGCCGCCGTACAGGCTTTCCCAGGGGGAAAAGCGGGCCGTTTCAATCGCCGGTGTGCTGGTCATGCAGCCGGACATTCTGGTGATGGACGAGCCTACTTCCAACCTGGACCCCAGGTCCCGCCGCCGTCTCATCGAGCTCCTTAGAACTTTTAAGCACACCAGGATAATCGCCACCCATGACCTGGATTTCGCCCTGGAGGTCTGCGGCCGCACCATCGTGATACACAAGGGCCGCGTAACCGCCGACGGGCCGACCCGGGAAGTGTTCGGCGACGAAAAGATCCTCCGGCTCAGCAACCTCGAGCAGCCGGCGGCCTTGCGCAAATGCCCGGCTTGCGGCGGCTAGGCCCGCGGCTTTGCTCCGGCGGCGGGACCCGGCGGATATTCATCCCGCTTCCGGGAAGAGTTGATTTACTAATTACCGCGATTTAGGGATAATATACCGGGGTGAAACTATGAAAAAGACCGTTATATTCTTTTCCTCTGTTTTATTCACTTGCGGCGGCGCCCAGGCCTTCCATCCGATGTCCACCGAGGATACCGGCTTCCTGGGCCGGGACGTCATACAGGCCGAGGTCGGTTTCGACCATACGGAAGACACCGACGCGGCGGATTATTTCTCCAATACGCTGTCGGCCACTTTCTCCTACGGCCTCTGGGACAAGCTGGACCTGCTGCTCAGCGCGCCCTGGCAGGGCTGGGATTCCGGCGGACTCTCCGAGAGCGGCCTGGGCGACGTCTCGATGGAGGCGAAGTTCTGGGTGGCCGAGCGCCGCGGCTGGGACCTGGCGCTGAAACCCGGCTTCTCCCTGCCGGCCGGGGACGACGCCAAAGGACTCGGCGCCGGCGAGGGACAGGTCTGGCTCTACGGCATAGCCGGCAGGACCGACAGTCCGCGCCAGTATTACGTCAACGCCGGCTATAAGTACAACCGCAATTCGTCCAACGAGGAAAAGAACATCTTCAGCGCCTCCGCGCTGGGCGCGCTGGAGATCCTGCCTGAGACGCTGCTCGCGGCCGAACTGGCCGTCGAGACCAATGCCGACAAGTCCGCCGCCTCGCATCCCGTAAACTCGCTTCTCGGGCTCGTCTGGTCCCCGAACCCCGCCCTCGACCTGGACGCCGGAGTCCGGTACGGGCTCAACGACTCCGCGGACGAACTTTCCCTTATCGTGGGGTCTACCATCCGTTTTAAATAGCTCCTTCCGCCGGTCCGCCCCGCTCATTGCACGGTATCCCGGGCCCCGGCCCGGGGCCTTTTTTGCCCGGCGCTCATAACTTTTAGTATGATATTATGACTATGAAAATGGAAAGATACACCGTCTGTCTCGAGAAAGGCCTGCTCGGCAGGCTCGATGAGATCGTGGCCGAGCGCGGCTACCGCAGCCGCTCGCAGGCCATGGCCGATTTCATCCGCCGGGCCGTCACCAAAAAGGACTGGAGCTCCGGCCGTGACTGCGCCGCCTCGGTCTCGGTCGTTCATCCCTCCGGGTCGCGCGCCGGACTGCAGTTGGAAGCCCTGCTGCGGGGGGCCTCTTCCCGCGTGATGTCGTCCTGCTCCCATCCGCTGCCGGGGGGGAAGCTCATGACCACGGTCTTCCTCCGCGGCAGGCCGCGCGAACTCCAGAAGCTGGCCGACCTCCTGCGCGCCGTGAAAGGCGTCACGTACGGCTCTTTTTCGATAATCGCCCCCGTCTGAAGTCCGCCGCATATAGGGAAGACATGAAAACCCGCTTCGCGGTCATCCCCGTTCTCTTCCTCGCCTCCGCTGCCGCCGCCGCCGACGTTCATCTTACCGTCGTTACGCCGGGCCGCGCGCCGCGGGCGCTCGGCGACGCAACTGCGGCGGTGGAGGTCGTGATCCCCGAGCAGCTCGCCGCCGCTCCCGGCGCCACGATCGACGAGAAACTGGCTTCGCTGGTGCCCGGCCTGGATACCGGCCGCGCCCTGGGGGACATAAACGACCGCGCGGCCGCGCTGACAATGCGTGGCTTCGGCATAGGCACGCAGGGCGGCCGGGGCCAGGGGCGCACCCTGGTCCTGCTCGACGGCGTGCCGCTCAATAACGCGGCCAACGGCGGCGTGAACTGGAACGACCTGGCGGTCGGGGATATAGACCGCGTGGAGGTGGTCAAAGGCCCGGCTTCCTCTCTCTACGGCTCCAACTCCATGGCCGGCGTGGTTAATATAATTACCCGGAAGCCGGGGGAGGGGCGGTTCGTAGAGACCTCTTTCGGCACATATAACACCTTCGACCTTGGCGCCCGCCTCGGCGGAAAGATCGGCCCCCTCTCGCTGCAGGTATTCGGCAGGACTATGCGCAGCGACGGCTATACCAAGGCCCTGGAGGCCGACAGGGACGCCTATACGCGCCGGTCGTATACCGACGAGGAGGCCGCGGGCCTGCGCGCTGCCTACGACCTGGGCGCCGGCGGCGCCCTGCGCGCCGATCTCTCCCGCTCCGACGGCGTCACCGGCCTGGGCACCAATTACCGGGGCACGACGCGGGGGGAATACCGCGGGAGCGTCACCGACCTGGCCAGTCTGTCATGGAACGGGCCCCTTGGCGGTTTCGACTGGTCCGTTTCGGTATTCGACCAGAGCACGGAGCAGACCCGCGAAGAAGGGACAAGTACGACCAGGCTGACCGACATAAGCGTGGACAGGCGCGACCGCGGCGCGCTGGTCTCGGCCTCCGGCGAAATGCTCGGTCTCGATTCCGTGTTCGGCTTCGACTGGCGCCGGGGCCGCGTCGACGGCTACGATGATTACAACAACGGCAAGTACGCCCGCGATATCGGCGCGACGGATACCGGCTCGCCTTTTCTTCATTTCGGCCGCAGGCTCGCCGGCGGCAGGCTCAGCCTTGACGCGGGCCTGCGCTACGACAGGGCGAAGTTCTACGACGGCCGCGCCGAGAACACCAACGCCCCCGGATTTTTCACCGGCGCCCTGGCGGAGCGCTCCTGGTCGCGCCTGACGCCGGGTTTTTCGGCCGGTTATAAGTACGGCCCGGCTGTCTCGCAGTATATCTCCTATGCCGGCGGCTTCAGGCCCGCGGAACTGGAGAACATGGTCCTGACGCTGGTGAAGGGCAGCGGCCTCAACAAGTGGTACCAGAAGCCCAACCCGGACCTGGGGCCGGAGAAGAGCGAGACCCTGGAGACCGGCTTCCGGCTGAACCCGCTGCCGGGCCTCTATTCCGATCCGTCCGCTTACCTGACCCGCGCGCGCGATTTCATCTACCAGATAACTACCGGCGTTACTGACCCGACCTACGGCACGGAAAAGATGTACACCAATGTCGCGAAGGTCAGGATCTACGGCTTCGAACTGCCCGTTAAATACATACGCGGCGGGTTCTCGGTCTCCGCCTCCTACGCGCAGTCGCATTCGCGCGTCACGGATTCCCCGGCCCTTGCCTCGATAAAGGACAAGGCGCTGACTTACGCGCCGCGGCATATCTGGTCGGCCGGGCTTGCATGGAAAAAGGGCCCCTGCGCCTTCTCCGCCTCATGGACGCATAAGAGCCGCCAGTTCACCGATGACGCCAATGTCGCGTCCGTCCCCGGCTATTCGACAGCCGGTTTCGGCGTCTCGCGCGACCTGGGCGGCGGTTCCTCGCTCTCCCTGCGGCTGGACAATGCTTTCAAGGAACTCCATCAGAGCTCAGACGAAGAATTCGCGCCGGGCCGAATAGTCTCGGCGGCGCTGAAGGCGGCTTTCTAAATGAGTCCGGCGGCCCGCGAACTGCTCTGGCGCAAGGCGGCCGTGCTCGGCAGCCTCTGGGCCGCTTCCGAGATAATCCTGGGCAGTTTCCTCAAGAACGCGCAGGTCCCGTTCGCCGGCGTATTGCTGACCGGCATCGGTGTCGCGATACTGGTCGCCGGTCACCGGTTGTGGCCGGAGAAGGGTCTGCTCTGGCGCGCTGGCCTGGTCTGCGCCGCAATGAAATCTGTCTCGCCCAGCGCGATACTGCTCAGCCCCATGGTCGCCATCTTCGCCGAGGGTGTACTGGCGGAGCTCGCCGTGCGCTTTGTCGGCGGCAATGCCGCCGGCTATATAGCTGCCGGCGGGCTGGCCATGAGCTGGGGCCTCGTCCACAAGATAGGCAAGCTCCTGCTCTTCTACGGCCCCGAGTCGCTGCAGGTCTATGTCAAAGGCCTCGAGAAGCTGCGCGACTGGCTGGGCCGGCCGGGCGGAGTCTGGGAGCCGCTGGTCTTTCTCTTCGCCGTCTATTTCGCCGCCGGAGCCGCGGCCGCGCTGATCGGCATGAAGGCCTCCGCCGAGGGGGAAAAGGTCCCCGTCAAGAAGCGCGCGGCGGACATTTTTAAGCCGCGCCGCGGCGGAGGGGAGCCCGGCTACTATTCGGCGGCTTTCCTCGCCCTGCACCTTCTGGCCATAGCGGGCCTTATGACCTCCGGCCGCCTGCCGCTTTTCCCGGCGGCCGGCCTGAGCCTCGTATACGGCCTCGTCTGCGCTTTCTTCTACCGCCGCGCCTCCGCCCTGCTGTCCCGGGCGGGGCTCTGGACCGGCATAGCCGCGGTCTCGCTGCTGGCCGGCTGGCTGCTGGGCGACTGGGGTTCCGGTCTGCGCATGGCCGCGCGCGCTTTCGCCGTGACGCTGGGCTTCGCCGCCGTCGCGCAGGAACTGATGAACCCGCGCGTCAGGGCCTGGCTGGAAAAAGCCGCCGGCTGCGGCTTCTTCGACACGCTCGAATATTCTTTCGCTTCGCTGCCGCTGGTGCTGGAATCCCTGCCGTCGGGGCGCGACATGGCGCTTCGCCCCGCCGCCTCGCTGCGCACCGTCATAGCCCGCGCGCCGGAACTGCTCGACTCCCGCGGGGCGCCCGTCTTCTTCGTGTCGGGCCCGAGAGGTTCGGGCAAAAGCACCCTGATAGCCGGGATGGCCGCCCTGATGCGCGAAAAGGGCCTCAGGCCCGCCGGCATACTGGCCGAGGGCCTGGTTGAGAACGGCGTACGCTCGGGCTTCGACCTCGTCGACCTCTCCACCGGCGCGCGCGTCCCGCTTTGCCGCCGCGGCGCCGCTTCTTCCGTGAAGGCGGGGGAGTTCGGCTTCTTCGCCGAAGGTCTGGCGGCCGGTGAAAAGGCGCTCTCCGCGGAAAGCCTGCGCGGCGCGGACGCGGTTTTCGTCGACGAGGTCGGTTTCCTGGAACTGGAGGGCGGCGGCTGGGCCCCTGCTCTGGAACGGCTCCTTAAAAAAAGCCGGGTCCCCTTGATACTCTCCGTCCGCGACGAGCTTTCCGCGCCCGTCTCCTCCCGCTGGGGAATCGCGCCGGCGGCCGTCCTCCAGGCCGGAACTTCGCCCGCCGCGGCCGTTCCCCGCATCCTCCCGCGTTGACAGCCTTACGCCGTAATGCTAATGTCTAGTTATTGGCATATGCCAATAACTATGCCCAGGCCCAGGAAATGCAGAAGAATAAGGGATTCCCCCAGGGCGTACTATTTCAAGCCCCGGGCCGTCCCGTTGTGCGAACTTGAAGAGACCGCGCTGTTGCTGGAGGAGTTCCAGGCCCTCAAGCATGCCGACCTCGACGGCCGTGAGCAGGCCGCCGGCGCGGCCGCCATGGGCGTTTCCCGCCAGACTTTCGGGAATATTCTCGCTTCCGCCAGGAGGAAGCTGGCCGACGCCGTCGTCAACGGCAAAGCCCTGAAGATCTCGAAAGCCCAGGCACGGACCGCCGCCGCGGCGGCGGAGAGGGGACAGCATGGAAAGTAGGAGATCTGCCGCCGGCCACAAGTCGCATTCCGGCTGCGTAGCCTGCGGGACGGATAATCCCGCGGGGCTGAAACTCAAGTTCCTGCCTCAGCCTGACGGCTCGGTGCGGGCCGCGGTCTTCTGCCGGAGGGAGATAACCGGCTACGACGGCTTCCTGCACGGCGGCATAGCCGCGCTTATGCTCGACAGCGCCATGACCAACTGCCTGTTCGCGAAAGGGGTAGCCGCCCTGACCGCGGAATTCAATCTTAAGTACAAGGCCCCTGTGCTGATAGGCCGAGCGGCCGAGGTGAGGGCCCGGCTGGAAAAGGACATGGCTCCGCTGTACGTGATGAAGGCCGAGCTGCTGCAGGACGGGCAGGTGAAGGTGCTGGCTGAAGCCAAGTTCCTCAAGAATATTTTCCTTAAAGACTGAGAATACAGGGGGCGGCATGAAACTCGGAATAGTGATCACGCAGACCGAGCCGGAAACCGTTTTCAACGCGATGCGGCTGGCGCTTTACGCCGTGAAGCAGGGGGACGAGGTGAAGATCTTCCTTTCGGGCCGCGGCGTGGAGATAGACGGGATAGAGGACGCGCGCTTCGACGTGCAGGGGGAGGCCCGCAAGTTCCTCGAGGCCGGCGGGCGCTTCTTCGCCTGCGGCACCTGCCTGAAGATCCGCAATTCCAAGGGCTCGGAGATCTGCCCGCTGTCCACGCTCAAGGACCATTACGAGATAGTCAGGGATTCCGACCGGCTGGTAACGTTTTAGTTCTCCCGCTTGACAGGCCGGCCCCGGAATAGCTACTATTGGGAATAATTCCCAATAGCTTATGCACAGGCGCAAGGACCACGACCCCAACTGCTGCTGCCGCCGTATCCGCGGCGACGGCCGCCGCATGACGCCGCCCCGCCACGCCGTGCTGGATGCGCTCAGCGAGAGGGGGGAGCATCTTACCGCGGAAGAGGTGTTTAAAAAGGCCTCCCGCCACTGCCCAAATATCGGCCTATCCACCGTTTACCGCACGCTTGAACTCCTTACGGAACTGGGAATGGTCAGCAAGTTCGATACGGGGGACGACAAGGCCCGCTATGAGCTGGCAGACGGCCCCAGGGCCAAGGGCCACCACCATCACCTGGTCTGCACCTCCTGCCGGCGCATCGTGGACTATAAGGATTTCATAAAGGAAGAGACGGAACTGCTCAGGAAGACCGAGGAGGGGCTGTCCAAAAAGTACGGCTTCCGCATAGACAGCCATCTGATACAGTTTCACGGCCTTTGCCGGGACTGCCGTAAATAATTTTTTTTCGGATTTAATGAGAATAATTCTCAATAGTTTCAGGAGGTGCTTATGCCATACGGAGACGGAACAGGCCCCAACGGAACCGGGCCCCTGGGCTGGGGAAGGGGTCCCTGCGGACGCGGCGGCGCGCGGCGCGCCGGCGGCGGACCGGGCCGGGGCCCGGGGCGTCGCGGAATATTCCAGGCCCCGCAGGAAACCGGTCCGGACAGGACCGCTGAGCTGGAGGCCAGGATAGCCGAGTTGGAGAACCGCCTCGGCGGCCGGAAAGACCAGGGCAAGTGAAAAAACGGCGCGGCGCGGGGCCTTCCCCGTGCCGGCCGACACCATGGAGACAAGATGAAAATAGGGATAACTCTCAACGACGGCAAAGGCCTCGACAGCGAAGTCTGCGCCCATTTCGGGCAGTGCAGCCATTTCCTGATAGTCGATACGGACGGAGAAAAGATAACCGGCTCGAAGGTGGTGGAGAATACCGCCGTGCACGGGGGCGGAGGGTGCCAGGCCGTGGGCGAGATCCTCAAGTACGGCATCACCCATGTCATAGCCGGCGGGATGGGCATGGGCGCGCAGAACAAGTTCGCGGCCGCCGGCGTGCCGATATTCGGCTACTGCGGCAAGGCCGGGGACGCCGTTAAGGAACTGCTCGGCAGCAAGCTGGGCGGCATAGACCCCTGCAAGGACCACGGCCACGACGGGGGCTGCGCTCATTAAATGAAGCTCGCCGTAGCCAGCGGGAAGGGCGGCACGGGCAAGACCAGTCTCGCCTGCGCCCTGGCGCGCGCCCTGGGGGGGCGCGCCGCCCTGCTGGACTGCGACGTGGAGGAGCCCAACGCGGGCATCTTCCTGAAACCCTCCATAGACTCCGAAACGACGGTCGCCTCGCCGGTGCCCGTCATAGACCCCGGCAGATGCAAGGGGCACGGGCGCTGCCAGGAGGTCTGCGAATACAACGCGATAAAACTTTTCAACGGCAAACCGTTCCTCTTCGGGCATCTCTGCCATTCCTGCGGCGGCTGCGTCATCGCCTGCCCGGAAGGCGCCATAACCGAGCGGCCCAGACCCATCGGCGTGACCCGTTCGGGTATGGCGGGGGATATTTTCTTCGCCGACGGCCTGCTCAATATAGGTGAGGCGGCGCCGGTGCCGCTCATAAAGGCGGTAAAAAAGCTGGCCCCGCCGGACCGGGACCTTATCATAGACTGCCCGCCCGGCACCTCCTGCCCGATGATAAACTCCGTCAAGGACGCCGATCTCTGCCTGCTGGTCAGCGAACCGACTCCTTTCGGCCTCAGCGATCTCAAGATAGCCGTCGAGACTCTTCGCAAGACAGATATTCCTCACGCCCTGATCATCAACCGCTCCGACAAGGGCGACGGGGAGATGGAGCGGTGGTGCGCGGAGGAAAAGATAGAGATACTGCTCAAGATCCCTTTCGACATCGAGATAGCCCGCGCTTATTCCCGCGGCAAGACAATGCTGGAGGCCAGGCCGGAATACGCCGCCGCGCTGCGCTCCATCTACGCCCGCCTGAAGGCGGAGGCCGAAGCGTGAAACAGGTACTCGTCATAAGCGGCAAGGGCGGCACCGGCAAGACCACGCTGGCCGGGGTCTTCGCCCGTATGGCCGCCCCCTGCGTCATGGCCGACTGCGACGTGGACGCGGCCGACCTGCATATCATACTGTCCCCGGAAAAAGCGGAGGAGAAGGATTTCTTCGGCGGGTCTAAGGCCCGCATAGACCCCGCCGGCTGCGTCTCCTGCGGCGCCTGCTTCAGGGTCTGCCGCTTCGGCGCGGTCCGCGGGGATCCTTACACGATAGACCATAACCTCTGCGAGGGCTGCGGCGTCTGCGTCTGGAACTGTCCCCCGAAGACCATACTTTTCGAGAAGGCCCTCAGCGGCCGCTGGGGGATCTCCGCCTGCCGTTTCGGGACTTTCGCCGGAGCCAGGCTGGAACCGGCCGAGGAGAATTCCGGCAAACTGGTGGCGCTCATACGGGGCGAGGCGAAGAAAGCGGCCGAAGCCGCGGGGGCGGAATGGGTGGTCCTCGACGGCCCGCCCGGCATAGGCTGCCCGGTGCTGGCCTCCGTCGGGGGGGTGGACGCCGCCGTCGCCGTGGCCGAGCCGACCCTTTCCGGCATACACGATTTCGCGCGCCTGGCGGAGCTGCTTAAGAAGCAGGGGATAAAAGGCTGGCTGCTCGTTAACAAATGGGACCTCAACCCGGAGAAGGCGGAGGAGCTGGAAAAGCTCGCCGCGGGGTACGGTTTCGGCCTGCTTGGCCGCGTGCCCTTCAATGAAAGTATAATAGAGGAGCTGCTGGCCCGCAGGACCGCGGGGGAAGCCCTGCCGGGGCCGGCCTCGGCGGCAATGGAAGCCGCCTGGAAAAAACTTAAGGAGTCGATATGACCGGGAAAAAAGCCGCCGACGAGCGCAAGATGAAACTGGAGGACGCGGTGAAGGACTACGCCGGCCGCCTCAACGACGCCGACGCGAGTTCCAGCGTTACGGGCCCCTGCGGTGACAGCATGGAGTTCTATCTTAATTTCGACGGCGACAGGATAAAGGAAGTGCGCTACCACGCGGACGGCTGCGATATAACCCGCGCCTGCGGGGCGATAGTGGCCTTTCACTCGGACGGCCGGACCATAGAAGAGGCCTTCTTCATCTCGCCGGGCCTGCTGCTGCGCACCCTGGGCAAGGTGCCAGAGGACCACAGGCACTGCGCGATACTGGCCTGCACCTCTTTCTTCCGGGCGGTGGCGGACCGCCTGCTCGAACCATGAACGGGAATGATAATTTCGGCTGGATAGCCGCTTTCGCCCTGGCCGCGGCCGTCGTCAACGGCGCCGGCATCTACGCCATCTACTTCAACGAAAAGTGGGCCGAGCGCGCCAAGGGCTGGCTGATGTGCTTCGCCGCCGGAGTGCTTATCTCCTCGCCGCTGATGTTCGCCTTCCCCGAGGCGGTCGAGAAGAACCATAACGCCGGCTTCGCGGCCCTGGCGGGCTTCCTTTTCATGTTCTTCAGCAACAAGATCATAAAGCACAGGGCCGGGGAGCGGAACCTGGCCTTCGGCATCACGGCCGTCGAAGGCATCGCGATACATTCCTTCGTGGACGGCGTCATCTACGCCGTGGCCTTCAGCGTGAGCGTCCTCATAGGCATGGCTTCGGCGCTGGGGCTGGTCATACACGAGTTTGCGGAAGGCGCGATAACTTTCTCTTTCCTGCTCAAGGGCGGCATGCACAGGAAAAAGGCCGCCATGTTCGCTTTTTTCGTTGCCGCGCTGACCACGCCGCTGGGCGCTTTCGTCGCTTATCCTTTCGTCAGCGGTCTGGGCCCGTCGGTGATGGGCTTGCTGCTCGGGTTCGTGGTCGGAGTGCTGGTCTATGTCTCCGCCTCGCACCTCCTGCCCGAGGCGCAGGAGCACGAGAAGGGCCATTCTACGCTGGCCTTCCTGTCGGGGGTGGGCCTGGCGATCGTTATGCTCTTCGCCAAGCATACGCATTGACCGGCCGGCCCCGCCGCGTCGTTTTGAGATTTCGCCATCAATAAAAGGAGAAAGAATATGAAAATATGCGTTTCGGCGATGGGCGGTTCATTGGACGCCAAGGTCAGCGAGCGATTCGGCCGCGCGCCGTACTTCGTCGTAGTCGAGAGCGACGATATGACCTTTACCCCCGTGCTTAACGCCGCCGAGAGTATGCAGGGCGGGGCGGGCCCCGAAGCCGTGCGGCAGGCAGCGGAACAAGGCGCCAAAGTAGTGCTGACGGGCGAACTGGGCCCCAATGCTAAGAACGCGCTGGCCGCCGCCGGCATACAGGGCGTCACCGGCCTTAAGGGCGAGAAGACGGTGCGCCAGGCCGTAGAGGAATACCTGAAGAAATAAACGCCGTTTTCAAGGAGCCGGATATGCAGATGAACGAAATGCTCAAGAAGCAGGAGGAGGCCATAGCCGCAAGGATGGTCTCCGTGCGCAACAAGGTGCTCGTCATGAGCGGGAAAGGCGGCGTGGGCAAGAGCACGGTCTCCGTGAACCTGGCCGCCGCCATGGCCGCCGCCGGCAAAAAGACCGGCTTGCTGGATATAGACCTTCACGGCCCCAATATCGCCCGCATGCTGGGCATCTCCGGCATGCGCCTGGAAGCCGAGGGCGAGGAACTGCTGCCTTACGAGGCCTCTCCCAATCTTCGCGCCTGCAGCATGGCGCTGCTCGGCGTCGACACTTCCACCGCTATCATTTGGCGCGGTCCCCGCAAGACCTCGGCTATCAAGGAGATGCTGGGCTCGGTGCGCTGGGGGGAACTGGACTATCTCTTCCTCGACTCCCCGCCCGGCACCGGCGACGAGAGCCTGACCGTCGCGCAGTCGCTGCCCGGCCTGACCGGCGCCGTCATCGTAACTACGCCGCAGGAGGTCGCGCTCGACGACGCCCGGCGCAGCGCGGCCTTCGCCTCCAGCCTGAAGGTCAAAGTCCTGGGAGTGGTCGAGAACATGAGCGGTTTCATCTGCCCGCATTGCGGCAAGGAGACCCATATCTTCAGCAGCGGCGGCGGCGAGAAGCTGGCCGCCGAACTGGGCGCGGAGTTCCTCGGCCGCATACCGCTGGACCCCGGCGCGGCCGCGCTGGCCGACACCGGCAGGTCCCTCTACGACGCCGAGAGCGGCCCGACGCGCGACGCCGTGCGCGCCATAGCGGAAAAATTCGCGAAGGTCTGTCCCTGAACTATGTCCCTGATGAGGATCTGCAAATACGGCGAGAGGATACTCCGCAAGAAGACGCGGCCGGTGGACTATGCCCTGGAGAAGGGCGCTTTGCCGGGCATCATCGCCGGTATGTTCGAGACGATGCGCGCCGCCGGGGGCGTCGGCCTCTCGGCCAACCAGGTCGGACTGGATATCCGTCTTTCGATAATCTCCATCGCCCATGAGAACGAGCCCGAGCTGAACCTCGTGCTCATAAACCCGGAGATAGTCTCCGCGGAAGGCGGCCAGGAGGGGGAGGAAGGCTGTCTTTCCTTCCCCGGGTTTTACCAGCTGGTGCGCCGGTACGATAAAGTGACGGTGAGGGCTTTGAACGAAAGAGGTCTGCCGGTGGAGATACGCGCCGGCGGCTTCCTGGCCAGGGCCTTGCAGCACGAAATAGACCATCTCGACGGCCGGCTTTTCATCGACCGGCTGCCTTTCCTGGTCCGGCTGAAGCTGCGTCCCCGGCTGATCATCCTTAAACGAAAGTGGGCCGCCGGCAGGAAGTGAAACGCCGGTGAATATGCGCGGCATCCTGCTTTCAGTCCTCCTGCTCTCCTTCCCGTCCGTCGGGGGTTTCACGGAAGAACCCTGTACGGAGCAGGCCGATTTCTGCGGACCGGGAACCGTAAAGCCGGCCGTCCCGGGCCTGCCCGCCGATATTTTCCCGTCGCGCGGCCCGGTATTCGCCGCCGATACCGCCGGTTCCTCCGCGCTCGCGGTCCCGGCCCCTTCGCCCGGAAAAAAGTCTTCCGCTTCCGCCAGGTCCGTCGCCCCGGCCCCCGCGCCGGAACTGCGCGCGCCCGGGGCCGCAGAGTCGGGGCCCGGCATAATGATCTTCCATACCTACGATTGTCCTCATTGCCGCGCGGCCCTGCGCTGGGCCTCGTCCCTGCGCAGGGAATATCCCGGGCTTGTCATCGAGAATTACGAAGTCAAGATGAACCCGCGCAACCGGGATCTTATGGCCGCGGTGCTGGCCGAGCGCAGCGAGCGCATCTCCGGCTTCCCGACGATCGTCGCCGGGGAGAAGGTGCTTGTGGGCTTCTCTCCCTCGCGCACACCGGGCGAAATAAAGGCCGAACTCGACCGTCTTTACGGCCGTCCCGCGGATTGCCCGTCTTCGGGCGAGATACAGGTCCCTTTACTGGGCAGGATAGACCCGGCCGCCGTCTCCCTGCTGAATTTTAGTTTCACGCTGGGCCTGCTCGACGGGCTCAACCCCTGCGCGATGTGGGTGCTGATGTTCCTGATGGGCCTGCTGCTCTATACGCGCTCGCGCCGGCGCATGCTCTTCGTCGGCTCGGTGTTTGTCGCCGCCTCGGGGCTGGTCTATTTCGCCTTCATGGCCGCCTGGTTCAACCTTTTCCTCGTCATCGGCCACGCCCGCTGGATAACCGCCGGGCTGGGCCTGGTCGCGGTGCTGATGGGGCTGGTCAACCTCAAGGAACTCTTCTTCTTCAAAAAAGGTTTCTCGCTGATGATAGCCGACGGCGGCAAGGCGGGGCTGGCCGCCAAAGTGCGCGGGATACTGAGCCAGCACGGCGGCGCCGCGATGACCTTTTCGACGGTCCTGCTGGCCGTTTTCGTCAACCTGATCGAGCTGGGCTGCACCATAGGCCTGCCGGCCGTCTTCACGCGCGTGCTCTCGCTGCGCGAGGCGGGCCTGGCGGAGAAGTACTGGTACATGGCCGTCTATAACGCCGCCTATGTCGTGCCGCTGGCGCTGATAGTGTCGGTCTTCGTCGGAACCATGGGTCGCTACCGCATGACGGAAAGCCACGGCAAGGTCCTCAAGGGCGTGAGCGGCGCGCTGCTGCTGCTGCTCGGCCTGCTGATGCTGCTGAGGCCCGAGGCGCTGCTGCTCTGAGGATGGAATGAACCGTAAAATACTGGGCGAGATAATAGAGGGGCTCGAGGAGCGCGAGATAGTCTCGGCGCATATCGGCTATTTCAGCACCGCCGTGGTCTCCGACGGCCCCGGCGGACGCCGCTGCGGGCTGGCCACCACGCTGCGGAGCGGACCCTGCGCGGGCCCCGTCGGCGGGGCCGGCTCGCTGGCCGGCCGCCCCGCGCGGGAGCTGGCCCGGCTGGCCCTGGAAGGGGGAGGCCCCGGCACTTCGCTGGGAATGGCGGCCATAAACTCGGCGCTGTCCCCGGAGGATTGCGAGACAGTTAACGCCGAGGCGCTGCTGGCGGAAAGAGGCCGCGGCAGGAACGTCGCGGTCATCGGCCATTTCCCTTTCACCGGCCGCCTGCGGGAGCTGGCGAAAGAACTGTGGGTTTTCGAACTGGAGCCGAAGGACCACCGCGACCTTCCCCCTGAGAGAATGGCGGAACTGCTGCCGCGCGCGGACGCGCTGGCGCTCACGGCGCTGACTCTGCTCAACGGCACCTTCGGGGAGATAATACGGCTCTGCCGCCCGGACGCTTTCAAGCTGGTGCTCGGCCCTTCGGCGCCGCTCAGCCCGGTCCTTTTCCGCCACGGCATGGACGCCGTCGGCGGCACCAGGGTGGAGGATATTCCCGCCCTTACGCGCGCCCTGGCCGAGGGCGCCAATTTCCGCGGCCTGCCCGGCAAGAAAATGGTGGTCCTGAGGAAGAAATGAAGACCTCTCTCGACTGTATTCCCTGCCTTTTCAGGCAGGCGCTGGATTCCGCCCGGATGTTCTCCAGGGACCCTGCTGTTCACGAGGCTATACTGCGGGAAGTCCTGGACTGGTGCACCGGCATGGATATGTCCAAACCCGCCCCCGTAATGGGCCAGCGCATACACCGGCGCCTGCGCCGGATCACCGGCGCGCGCGATCCTTACAGGAAGGCCAAGGCCGCGCAGAACCGGCTGGCGCTGCGCCTGCTGCCCGAGCTGCGTTCCGCGCTGGCCTCGTCGGAGGACAGGCTGGGCCTGGCCATCCGGGTGGCCATAGCGGGCAATATAATCGACATGGGCGCCGCCGGCGACGTTTCGCTGCCGGGCGTGCGCAAGTCGCTGATGCAGGCCCTCGGCGGCGAGGTCACCGGGGATTGCGCGGCTTTCAGGCCGGCCCTGAAAAAAGCGCGCAGCATACTTTACCTGGCCGACAACGCGGGGGAGATAGTTTTCGACAGACTGCTGATAGAGGAGCTCGGCCCTTCGCGCGTCACGCTGGCCGTGCGCGGCTCGGCGGTGCTCAACGACGCGCTGCGCGCCGACGCCAGGGCCGCCGGCCTGCACAGGCTCGTCAGGATAGTGGACAACGGCTCCGACGCGCCGGGTACGCTGCTGGCCGAGGCCCCGCCGGCCTTCAAGTCGCTTTTCATGAAGGCGGACCTGGTGCTGGCCAAGGGGCAGGGAAATTATGAGACGCTCAGCGAGGCGCCGCGGCCCGTCTGGTTCCTTTTCAAGGCCAAATGCCCGGTGATAGCGGAGCGCGCCGGAGTAAGGCTGGGCGCCCAGGTAGTCGCGCGCTCAAAAGTCCGGAGCGCGGACCGATGACCGAAGAGGGGTATGCCGCCGCCTCGGACTGGTTCGCCGGCTATGTCGGCGGTTTCCGCGACCCGGCGGGAGGACTGCCCCCAGCGCTTCAGCTGAAGTTCGACCACAGCCTGCGCGTCGCAGGGGACGCCGCCCGCATAGCCGCGGAGCTGGGCCGTCGCGAGGGCTATGTCCGGCTGGCACGCGCGGCCGGGCTGCTTCACGATATAGGGCGCTTCGCCCAGTTCCGCGCCGAAGGCGATTTCTCCGACGTTTCGACGGACCACGGCTCCTCGGGCGCGGCCCTGCTGACGGAGAGAGCGCGGGAGTTCCTGGGCGATCCTTCGGAGGCGGGACCGCTTATCGAGACCGTACGCTGGCATAGCCGCCGCCGGGAGGATATCCCGTCCTCGCTGGCCCCGGAGGAAGCGGCGCTGCTGCGGCTGGTGAGGGACGCCGACAAGCTCGATATCATGCGCATCGCCGTGGAATCCCTGGAGCGGGACGGTTTCAGGGACCTGCCTTCGATGCTCCCCAATATCAGCCTGTCGAGGGAGATAAGCCCGGGCGCGCTGGAAGCGGAAGGCCACGGCCCGGCCTCGGGCCTGCGGACCCTTTCGGATTTCATTATAATGGTGCTGGCCTGGTTCCGCGAGCTCAACTACGCGCCTTCCTTCCGCCTGGCGCTGAGGCGGGGCGTGCCGGAACGGCTGGGCGCGGAGCTTCCCGCCGGCCCGGGGACCGAGCGGTTCATCTCGGAGATAAAGGCGGCCGCACTGGCGGGCGCGGGCAAATAAGGAGACGCTATGGACTGGAAAGAGAAACTCGAAGAGGCCTGGAAGAACAGGGACGGCTTCATGATCTTCAGCACGGCCGACGCCTCCGGCATGCCCAATTCCGTGTACGTGCTCGGGGTCAAGCTGCTCTCCGACGGGCGTTTCGGCGTAATAGACAATTACTTCAACAAGACGCGCGAGAACATAATGAAGGGCAGCCGCGGTTCGCTGCTCTTCATCGCCAAACCCCGCACCTCCTACCAGGTCAAGGGGAGCATAGAATACGTGACCTCCGGCGCTCTCTTCGAGGAGCTCAAGGCGGAGATCCCGGAGAAATACCCGCGCGTCGGCGCCGCGCTGCTTACCGTGGACGAATTTTATTCCGGCGCCGAGCGCCTGAACTGAGCCCGCGCCATGCCCGTATTCGGTCCGATCCCTTCGCGCAGGCTGGGCCTCAGCCTCGGGATAAACAATATCCCGCCCAAGCATTGCAGTTATTCCTGCGTCTACTGCCAGATAGGCAGGACCAGCGCGATGACCGCGGAGCGCCGCTATTTCTACCCGCCGGCCGGTCTGGTCGTGGAGGCCGGCAGGAAGCTCGACAGCCTGGCCGCCTCCGGCGTGAAGCCCGACTATCTTACCTTCGTCCCCGACGGCGAGCCGACGCTGGATATAAACCTCGGTATGGAGCTGGGACTGCTCAAAAAGCACGGCATAAAGCTCGCCGTGATAAGCAATTCCTCCCTGATACACCTGCCGGAGGTGCGCCGGGAGCTTTCTCTCGCAGACTGGGTCTCTTTGAAGGTGGATTCCGTGGACGAAAAAGCCTGGCGGGTCGCGGACCGTCCCCACGGCGCTCTGAAACTGGCCGATATCCTGGCCGGCGTGGAGGCCTTCGCCCGGGACTACAAGGGCCGCTTCGTCACCGAGACCATGCTGGTGAAAGGGCTCAACGACGATCCCGTGGGCCTGGCGCGCACCGCCGCTTTCCTGGCCGGCGTGAAACCCGCCGCCGCCTATATTCTGACGCCCACGCGGCCGCCGGCCGAGTCCGGCGTGGAGAGGGCGACGGAAGACATGCTGGCGGCGGCCTGGAACATTTTCACGGCGGCGGGGCTGAAGGCGGAGATAGTGGCCGGCTACGAGGGGAACGCGTTCCCCGGGACGGGAAAACCCGTCGAGGAACTGCTAGGGACTTGCTCGGTGCACCCGATGCGCGAGGATGCGGCGGAGGAATTTCTGCGCCGGGCGGGAGAGCCCCCGGATACGCTTGCCGGGCTGGTGGAGAAGGGCCTGCTGGCCCGGACCTCCTTCGGCGGATCGGTTTTTTATATCCGGCGGCCGGGAAAGTAGCGCCGCCGACGGAATATATGATAAAGTCATACCGGACCGGGGCTTCGTCTCAGTTCTCCGGCCGGAACTTCGGGATAAAGCGAGGAGAAAAATAAAATGCAATTCGTTCCCAGGGAAGTATTCCTTACCAAAGGAGTAGGCCGCCACGTCGAGAAGCTGGCGAGTTTCGAGGAAGCGCTGCGCGACGCCAAGATAGCGCGGTTCAATCTGGTCCACGTGTCCAGCATCTTTCCGCCCAAGTGCAAGCTCATAGCTCCGGCCAAGGGCCTTACCCATCTGAAGAGCGGCCAGATCGTGCACGCCGTACTGGCGCGCAACGCCGTGCAGGAGAACCACCGCCTGGTCACGGCCTCGATAGGCCTGGCCATCCCCAAGGACCGCAGCAATCACGGCTACATCTCCGAGCATCACAGCTGGGGCGAGACCGACAGCAAGGCCGGCGATTACGCCGAGGACCTGGCCGCGATGATGCTTTCCACCACGCTGGGCATCGAGTTCGAGAAGGATGCCTCCTGGGACAAGAAGGAAGAGGTCTGGGAAGTCAGCGGCAAGATCGTGCGCACGATGAACATGACGCAGAGCGCCATCGGCCGCGAGGGCGTCTGGACCACCGTGGTCTCGGCCGCCGTCTTCGTCCGCTGAACCGGTCCGGCAAAGAAAGAGGCCGCCCCCGGGAGGGGGCGGTTTTTTTTATGCGGGCCCGGGTCGCGCCGTGGGCGGCCGCGGTACTTTGTATAATATGGGCGTGATACGCGCATCGCGAAGAGCCCTGTCCGTTTGCGCCGCGGCCCTGTTCGTTCTGGTCTGGCCGGCGCACATGCTCTCCGCTCATCACGACCATGGCGGGAACTGCCAGGTCTGCGCGACCGTCTGCTCCCCGGAACTTAATTCCGACTGCGGCGGCCTGATACCTCCGCCGGAGGGGACAGCCGCCGCGCCGTGCGCCGCGAAGGCCGCGCGCGCCGCGGTGCGCGGTTTTTCCGCTTTCCTCGGCAGGGCGCCTCCGGCCCCCTGACCTCTCCCGGTAAAGACATAATTCCTGTCCGTTCGAAAGGCGCGAGCCTTTCGATATTGTCGCGATCGATTTATGAGGAGAATCATGAAAAAGACTTTTATATTCATATCATTGCTGGCCGCGGTCTCCGCGGCCATGGCCCAGGAAGGAGGAACCCCGCCCCAGGGCATGAGAGGAACGCCGGCGAACCTGCCGGATATAAGCATGATAGGCGTCGTTGAGGGCTATCTCAGTTCGGATAAGTCGGACGAGGAAAAAGGGAAACTGGAGTTCAGCGAGGTGGAGACGGCCTTCCAGGGCTATATCTACCCGGAAATGCGCGCCGACGTGTTCCTGGCGCTGCATAAGCACGAAGGGTCCTACGAGAGCGAGATCTGCGAGGCAAAGGTCTCTTTTCTGCGTTTAGCGGAAGGCCTCTCCGCGGAATTGGGCAAGATACATCTCGACTTCGGCAAACTGAACAGGGCGCATACCCATACCCGCGCCATGATAGACCAGCCCGCCGTGCTGACCGGCTTCCTCGGCGCGCACGCCCTGAACCCGCAGGGCGGCACGCTGAAGTACCTGCTGCCGCTGCCTTTCTACGCGCGGCTGCAGGCCGGCGCCTGGGACGGCGCCCCGCACGAGCATCACGTGGACGCCGAGAATACCGCCGACGTGGTGGACGTGGACGGGAGCACGGTGACCGTGGTCCTGGAGCCCGGCGAGACCTCCGACTTCTCTCCGGCGGGCAAGCTCTACACATGGCGGTTCAATATGTCGTTCCCGTTGTCCGCCGGCTCGGAGCTGGAACTGGGGACCAGTTATCTCAAGGGGAAGGGCAGCCATTACGAACATCACCGCGACGACATACGGCTGGCCGGGGCGGACTTTACGCTGAAACTCTGGCCTTCCGCCTACCGCAGGCTGACCCTGCAGAGCGAGTATATGCGGCTGACGCGCGAAGTCCCCGTCGGTAAACTGGAGCGCGACGGGCTCTACGCCTTCGCGAACTGGCGCTTCTCCAAGTACTGGGATATCGGCGCCCGTTTCGACTACGCCGAGGGGGCTTTCCCGGCCATGAGCCGGGAGCGGGACTATTCCCTTATCGCCACCCGCCGGCTGACCGAGACTACCACGCTGCGTGCGCAGTACAAGCACGTGAACCTCGACGGCGGAAAGACCGACCAGGCCTGGTTCCAGCTGACCTTCGGCCTCGGCCCGCACAGCCATGAGCTGGAATAAGGAGGATAAAATGAAAAAGACGATGATAATTTTTCTTTTCATGCTGGCGGTTTCCCCGGCCTGGGCGGCGCCGCTGAAAGTAGCGACCGCCTCCACCGACCTTAAATACATCTGCGGCCGTATCGGCGGAGCCGAGGTCAGGGCGGAAAGCCTGGCCTCGGGCGCGCAGGACCTGCATATGGTGGAGCCGCGCCCGAGCATGGTCTTCCGGCTGAAAAAGGCGGATATGGTGGTGCGTGTCGGGCTGGACCTGGATATGTGGCTCGACAGCCTGATAAACGCGGCCGGGAACAGGGCCCTTTTCTACGGCGCCCCCGGCTATGTCGACGCCTCGGCCGGAGTGCCGCTGCTCCAGAAGCCGGCGGGCAGGGTGGACGCCTCGATGGGGGATATCCATATATACGGCAATCCCCATTACTGGCTCGACCCGGCCAACGCTAAAATAATGGCTTCCAATATAATGACAGGGCTCAAGCGGCTGCGGCCGGAGAAGTCGGACCTCTTCGAGTCCAACTATGCCGCCTTCGCGGCGGAACTGGACGAACGGCTCGCCGGATGGGCCGAGCGGATGTCCGGACTCAAGGGCCTCAGGATCGTGACCTATCACGACTCCTGGCCCTACTTCGCCGCGCGCTTCGGCCTGGTTGTCGTGGGGCACGTGGAGCCGAAGCCGGGCATCCCTCCGACGGCCTCCCATCTCGAGGACCTGGTCCGGAGGATGAAGTCCGAAGGCGCGCGGATAATAGTCTCCGAGACCTATTACCCGTCGAAAGGGCCGGACTTCCTCGCCGAAAGGACCGGCGCGGCCGTCCTGGCTCTGCCGGTCAGCGCGGGAGGGGGGAAGGGCGTCGCGGATTATTTCGACGTCTTCGAAACGGCCGTCTCCGCGCTGGAGACGGCCGCGGGCAAGGCTGACTGACATGCTGGAGATAATGCTGCCGGCCTTCGCGGCCTCGGTGGTGCTGGTGGGGATACACGCCTACCTGGGCCTGCACATAGTCGCGCGGGGCGTCATCTTCGTCGACCTGGCGCTGGCCCAGATAGCGGCGCTGGGCGCCATAACCGGGGTGCTGTTCGGGGTGGGACTGCATACGACGGGGTCCTACCTCGCCTCCCTGGCCGCCACCTTCGCCGGCGCGGCGGTATTCGCCTTCAGCCGCGGCCGGCGCACTACCGGCGGGATGCAGGAGGCGGTCATCGGCATAGTCTACGTGGTCTCCGCCGCCCTTTCCGTCATGGTCCTCGACAGGCTGCCGGGCGAGGCGGAACATCTCAAGGGCATGCTGGTCGGCAATATCCTCTTCGTCACCTGGCCGCAGGCGGCGAAGACGGCCGCACTTTACGCCGCCGTCGGGGCGGTCCATTATCTGCTCAGGGAGAAGTTCCTGGCCATCTCGTTCGGCGACGGGCCCGCCCCGTCCCGCGTGCGCCTCTGGGATTTCTTTTTCTACGCCCTGTTCGGGATAGTGGTCACCAGTTCGGTCGAACTGGCCGGCGTGCTGCTGGTGTTCACGTTCCTCATCATCCCGGCGGTCTCCGCGATGCGGCTGGCCTCTTCGCTGAAAAGCAGGCTCTTCCTCGCCTGGGGGCTCGGGGCGCTGGCCAGCGTGGCCGGCATCGCCTCCTCCACGGCCTGGGACCTGCCGACGGGGCCGGCAATAGTCTGCGCCTTCGGCGCGCTGGCCCTGGTCTCTTTCGCCGCCGGCAGGAGGAGCCCATCCCCACCGCGCCCCCCATTTCCGTAGGTCCAAAAACTTCTGGTCTGGGCCCTTCGTCCCTTACCATCGGGCCGGTTTTTCCGTAGACTATCCTGCGGGCTTGTTTAGTGCCCGTTGAAAACGCCGTTGACGCGGCACATATAACAGGAGATAAAAGAATAATGAAAAAACTGACAGCCATAGTTTCGCTGATGTCCTTCGCCTTCCCGCTGAGCGCCCAGGTGAACTTCGACCAGGGAGTGGACGTCAAGGCCTTCGTGGCCGAGGCTTCCTCGTCAGAGATGGCCATGCCGGACGCCAAAGCGACCGGCATCCCGACCTACAGCAGCCGCGACTGCAAGAAGGTCGAGTTCAAGGCCGACGGTCCGCTGACCTCCTCCGACATCACGCTTAAGAGCATGGAGATGTACCAGGACTGCCACAATGTCGGCTACCCCGTCGGCCAGATCTGCACGCCGCGCCCGGAGTACAACACCGAGACCACCCGCGTCGTTATCACCGAGCCGCGCCAGCTCAAGCCGGAACAGAAAGAGGTCTTCGAGGTCTGCCTGTGGGGCAAGTTCCTCACGATCAGCCCGGTCAAGGCCGTCTACAAGTACAAGAGCCGCGTCACCTTCGACGGTATCTATATGACCCCCCTGGGTCCGATAGAGACCGCCAAGGCCGCCGCCGGCACCTGCACGCTGGCGATGGATACCGGTCATACCTGCGTCTACCGCTGCCCCGATGGTGATTATATCTCCCGGCCCAATCCCTTCCCGCCGATACCGTCCCCCAACCAGTGGGTCGGCCCGATACATACCCCCTGCGCTCCCACCGCCCAGCAGATCTTTACCGGCCTGTAAGCGAGAAGCGCAAAAAGAAAGCCGGCTGGTCCCTCCAGCCGGCTTCTCTTTTTTATGGGCGTCCGCTTATTTCCTGGCGGCGGCTTCGGAGAGTTCCTTCATCTTCTCCAGCTCCGCCTTCACCTGTTCGGGCAGTATCTTGGCGAAGAGCAGCGAGACGTCCTCGCCCAGCGTCACTCCGTCGAGGCCGCCTTCGAAAGGCTTGAATGCGGGCGGCTTGTCGCCGGCTGGCAGGCCGGCCTTGGCCAGTATCTTCAGCGCCGTGGAGGGAATGACCGGGTAGAGCAGCACGGCCGCGTTTATTATCGCGCGGGAGGCCACGTTGAGCACGGTGCCGCAGCGGGCTATATCGGTCTTGCGCAGCGCCCAGGGGGCGGTGTCGTTGACGTACTTGTTGGCCGCTATGGCCAGCGCCATCGCGCGCGCGGCGGCCTGCCGGACCTTGTAGTCGCGGTAGAAGCCGCCGGTCTCGGCGAAGGCGGGGGCGAAGAGGGCCAGCAGGGCCTTGTCCTCGTCCTTTAACTCGCCCTGGGCCGGTATCTTCCCTTCGAAGTTCTTCTTCATGAAAGAGAAGCAGCGGTTGACCAGGTTGCCCAGCGTGTCGGCCAGCTCGTTGTTGGAGGCCTGGAAGCCTTCCCAGGTGAACTGCGAGTCGGCGGTCTCGGGGGCGTTGCTGGCTATGGCGTAGCGCAGCGCGTCCACGGAATATTTCGAGAAGAAATCAGCCGTGTCTATGTACCAGCCTTCCGACTTGGAGAACTGCTTTCCTTCCAGGTTGTAGAACTCGTTGCCGGGCACATTGTCGGGCAGTATGTACGGCTTGTCCTGGCCCATGATCAGCGCGGGCCAGATCAGCGTGTGAAAAACGATATTGTCCTTGCCGATGAAATGGACGAGCTTCGAGTTCTTGTCGAACCACCAGTCCTTCCAGGCCTCGGGTTTGCCCTGCTTCTCCGCCCACTCCATCGTGGCCGACACGTAGCCTATGGGCGCCTCGAACCAGACATAGAGCACCTTGCCTTTCGCCTCGTCGAGCGGTACCGGCACGCCCCAGCTCAGGTCGCGGGTTATGGCGCGCTTGACCAGCCCCTCTTTTATCATGGAGAGGGCCTTGTTGCGGACGTTCGGCTTCCAGTCGGTCTTGGATTCCAGCCAGGCTTTCAGTTTGGGCTCGAAGGCCGGCAGGTCGAGGAAATACTGCGTGGCCTCGCGTATCTCGGGTTTGGAGCCGCAGACCTTGCAGGAGGGGGAGATTATCTTGGACGGCTCCAGCCACTCGCCGCAGACCGTGCACTCGTCGCCGCGGACATTGGGCGCGTTGCACTTGGGGCAGGAGCCGGAAACATAGCGGTCGGCCAGGAAACGGTCGCATTTGACGCAGAAGAACTGCTTCTCGACGGCGGCCTGGATATGGCCCTTCTTGTAGAGATCGGTGAAGAATTCCTGCGCCAGCGGGTAATGGGCGGGGATGGTGGTGCGGGAGAAATGGTCGAACTTTATGTCGAGCTTGTCGAAGAAGGCCTTTATCTCGGAGTGGTACTTATCGACATACTCCTTGTAGGGGACGCCCGCCTTCTCGGCGTTGATGGTGATGGCCACGCCGTGCTCGTCGGTGCCGCAGATATAGAGCGATTCGTCGCCGCTCTGGCGGAGGAAGCGGTTGAAGATATCGGCCGGCAGGTAGGCCCCGGCTATGTGGCCGAAATGTATGGGGCCGTTGGCGTAGGGCAGCGCGCTTGTAATGAGGTATTTAGCCATGCTTAGATTATATCAATTAGGGGGGTGCGGCTTATAACTGGCAGTCTTGACATTAGACTGCTAGTTATATATACTATATACATCCTCATCTCATCGGGCGGCCGGCCGGCTTCCCCGTTCAGGATACGCCGGAGCCCCGCCGGGAGGGAATATGACCATAAGGTTCGACAAATTCACGATAAAAGCCCAGGAGGCCGTGCAGGCCTCGGAGCAGCAGGCCGAAAAGCGCGGCCACCAGCAGGTGGAGCCGCTGCACCTGCTCCTCGCCCTCCTCGAACAGCACGAGGGCCTCATTCCCGACGTGATACGCAAACTGGGCGCCCGGCCCGAGGCGCTGGCCGGCGAGGCGGAGCGCGCCTGCTCCCGCCTGCCCAAGGTCGGCGGGGGAGAGAGATACTTCTCGTCGGGCCTTAAGAAGGTCCTGGAAGGCGCGCTCAAGGAGATGTCCGTCTTCAAGGACGAGTTCGCCTCCACCGAGCATCTTTTCCTCGCCATAGCCAAAGCTTCCGGCGACCCGGCGCAGGCCGTGCTCGCCGGCCACGGCGTGGGTCATGACGCCATTCTAAAAGCGCTGATGTCCGTGCGCGGCACCCAGCGCGTCACCGACCAGGAGCCCGAGGCCAAGTACCAGGCGCTGCAGAAATACGCGCGCGACCTGACCGACATCGCCCGCAAGGGGAAGATGGACCCGGTCATCGGCCGCGACGAGGAAGTGCGCCGCGTCATACAGGTGCTCAGCCGCCGTACCAAGAACAACCCGGTGCTCATCGGCGAGCCGGGCGTCGGCAAGACGGCCATCGTCGAGGGGATAGCCCAGCGCATAGCCGCCGGCTCGGTGCCGGAAGGCCTCAGGAACAAGCGCCTGGTGGCGCTCGACCTGGGCGCCATGCTGGCCGGGGCCAAGTTCCGCGGCGAGTTCGAGGACCGGCTCAAGGCCGTGCTGAAAGAAATAGAGAAGGCCGAGGGCGGGGTGATACTTTTTATCGACGAGCTGCATACGCTGGTCGGCGCCGGCGCGGCCGAGGGCGCCATAGACGCCTCCAACATGCTCAAGCCCGCCCTGGCCCGCGGCGAACTCCGCTGCGTGGGCGCCACCACGCTCAACGAGTACCAGAAATACATAGAGAAGGACGCCGCGTTGGAGCGCCGCTTCCAGCAGGTCTATGTCGGCGAGCCCGGCCCGGAGGAGACCATCGCCATACTGCGCGGCCTCAAGGAGAAATACGAGATCCATCACGGCGTGCGCATCAAGGACGCGGCCATCATAGCGGCCGCGCGGCTCTCCCACCGCTATATTACCGACCGTTTCCTGCCCGACAAGGCCATAGACCTGGTCGACGAGGCGGCCAGCTCGCTGCGCATCGAGATAGACTCCATGCCGTCGGAGCTGGACCAGCTCGAGCGCAAGGTGATCCAGCTCGAGATAGAGCGCCAGGCGCTCAAAAAAGAGACCGACAAGGCCTCCGCCGACCGGCTGAAAGCCCTTGAAAAAGAACTGGCCGACTTTAAAGAGAAGTCTTCGGCGCTCAAGCTCCGCTGGAAGGGGGAGAAGGACCTTATCTCCAGGGCACGGGGGCTCAAGGAATCCATCGAGGCCCTCAATATCGAGGAGCAGGGCGCGCGCCGCCGCGGCGACCTGGACAAGGCCGCCGAGATACAGTACGGCAAGCTGCCCGGCGCCAAAAAGGAGCTGGAGAAGGCCGAAGAGGAACTCGCCGCCCTGCAGGCCAAGGGGGCGCTGCTCAAGGAAGAGGTGGACGAGGAGGATATCGCCCGCATCGTCTCCAAGTGGACCGGCGTGCCGGTGACCCGCATGATGGAGGGGGAGATCGCCAAGCTCGTAAAAATGGAGGAGAAGCTGCGCTCGCGCGTGGTCGGCCAGGACGAGGCCCTCTCGCTGGTCGCCAACGCCGTGCGCCGCAGCCGGGCGGGCGTGAGCGAAGGCGCGCGCCCCATAGGCAGTTTCATCTTCCTGGGGCCCACGGGCGTCGGCAAGACCGAGCTCGCCCGCGCGCTGGCCGAGTTCCTTTTCGACGACGAAAAGGCGATGGCGCGCATCGACATGTCGGAGTACATGGAGAAGCACTCGGTCTCGCGGCTCATCGGCGCGCCTCCCGGCTATGTCGGCTACGACGAGGGCGGCCAGCTGACCGAGCATGTCCGGCGGCGGCCCTATTCGGTCCTGCTCTTCGACGAGATAGAGAAAGCGCACCCCGACGTCTTCAATATCTTCCTCCAGGTGCTCGACGAAGGCCGCCTCACCGACGGCAAGGGCCGCACGGTGGACTTCCGCAACACCGTGGTCATCATGACCTCCAATATCGCTTCGCGGCTTATACTGGAGGCCGCCGGCAAGTCCCAGGAAAAGGTGAAGAAGGCCGTGCAGGACAGCCTGCTCGGGCATTTCAGGCCCGAGTTCCTCAACCGCGTGGACGAGACGGTGGTCTTCAACGCGCTCGGCAAAGAGGAGATCTCGCGCATCGTGGACCTGCAGCTGGCGCGCCTGTCGCGAGTGCTGGCCGGGAAGAATATCTCGCTGGAACTCGATAAGGGCGCCCGGGAGACGCTCTTCGCCGCCGGCTTCGACCCGCAGTACGGCGCGCGGCCCATGAAACGCGCCATTCAGCGGCTGGTGCAGGACCCGCTGGCCATAAAGCTCCTGGAGGGGGAGATAAAGCCGGGGTCCGCGGTGAAAGTTAAAGCCGGCGGGGACGGCGCGCTGGAGTTCCGCGCCGCCTGACGGTACGGCCGCGTGCCGGTGCGGCCGGTTCTCAATGTGCTAGAATCTGGGTTCGCTCGCCGGGTTCCGGCCCCTGCCGCCTGGAATCTTCCCGGACCCGCCGGCTTCGAACCGTTCCCGGAAAATGCCGCCGCCTTCGATAAGAACTTTTTCAGCAGGACCGGTTTTCACGGCCGCGAAACTCCTGCTGCCGGTCCTTTTCCTGCTCGCGGCTTTCATCGCCTTTAAGAACGCGCCTCATATCTACCATGAACTGCCCCTGGCGAAAATGGACGGCGGCGAGAGCCTGCTCCATGGCATACCGGCGCCCGTCTTCCCGCGGGAGATGCCCCTGGCGTCCGTGGCCGCGGCTTTCCTGCAGAACCACGCGGCGCGGAAGGACCGGGAGGATTATCTCGCCGCGGGCTTCGTCCTGTGCCTTCTGTGTTTCGCTTCGCTCTCGTCCCTCCTTCAGAACCCGTTCCAGGGCTGGCTCTCTTTCGCGCTCCTCTCCGCTTTCTGGGCCTTCGGCGCCGGCGGGGCGGTAACGCCGGACCTCGAGCAGCTGCTGTACTCGGCCGCCCTGGCCGCCTGCGCGGCCGCGCTGGCGGCGGCTTTCCGTTCGCCTTCCCGCCTGACCTGGGCCCTGGCCGGTTCCGCCCTGGCGATGAGCCTGCTGGTAAGAAGCACGATGTTCCTGTTCCCGGCGCTGCTGGCCGCGGCGGGGCTGTTCCCGGCCCTGCGCCGGTTCCCCGCCCCGAAACCGGCCCACTTCGCCGTTCTTTTCGCCGCGCCCCTGCTGGTGATCGGCGGCTGGTTCTATATGAACAAGGCCGTCTTCTCGCGCTCCGTCTTCCTGGAATCAGCGAGGGCCCATTCCAACATGATAACCGGCGCTCTGGGCGTGGTGTCCACCATCGAGGGGGACGCGTACAAGCTGGCCGGCCTGACGCCGGAAGACAATATCCCGGCCTGGGCGGCCGGCGAGATAGCGCGCCATCCTTTCCGCTACGCGGTCTCGGTACTGCGCAGGCTGGGGACGGTCCTTTCGCGGCATCTCCTGCTGCTCGCCGCCGCGCTGGCCGGTTTCTGGTTTTTTCGCGCGGACAGGGGTTTCCGGGCCCTCGGCGCGCTTGCGCTCTATTTCCTCCTTATCCACTGTTCCATGTCGGTGGAGGAACGCTATTTCGTTCCTTTCTGGGCGCTGCTGATCCCCGCCGCCGCCGCCCCGCTGGCGCCGCTGACGGAAAAACTCCGGGCCTTCTACGGGGAAAAGAGGTCCGCGGCGCTGCACGCCGCGCCGTTCCTCCCGCTGGCCGCCCTTTCGCTCTTCGTTCTCGGCCTGGTGCTGCTCTATCCCGCGCGGGCGCGAAGCCGGCCGCCCGGGCCGGATACGATGACCGCGCTCCTGGCCGCACACCCTCTGGATCCCTGGCTGCACAATAAACTGGGCGGGCTTTACCTCGGGGAGGGGCGCTCCGCGGCCGCGGCGGCGGCCTTCGGGCGGGCCTATGAATTGAGCGGCAACGACGAGTATCTCAGTTCCCGCGCCCTGGCGCTGATGTCCGCCGGCGCCTACGGGGAGATGAATTCGCTGTTTTCCGCGCATGACGCGGGATACAAAGGGATGCTGGTGCGGATGCTCTACGAATTAAAGACGGGGAAAACCCGCGACGCCGCCGCGACTTTCAGGTCGGCCGGGGAAAGGCACCTGAAGGAAACCTGCTATTTAAGGGACATGCAGGGCCCCTATGAGGCCGGCATTTATTCCAAACTGCTGGGCTCCGATACGAGGCTCAGGGATATACATCTCACAGCGCTGCTGCGCCTGCTGCCGTTCGAGGAAAGGCTGGGCCTGCTCGAGGGGTTGTCCGCCATCGGCCTGGACGAACCCTCGTTCGAGATAATGCTGGAACTCCAAGGGCTGGGAAGATATGCCGAAGCGAAGAAGATCGCCGGACGGCTGGTGGCCGGCAGCCCCGGCGATCCCGACTATCTTAACGCCGCCGGCGTACTGGAATGTCTCTCCGGCGATCTCCAGGCGGGGGCGGAGCTCCTGCGCAGGGCCATCCGGGCGTCCCCGGACTACATCCCCTCCTATCTGAGTCTCGCCGCCGTTTATCACCGGTCGGGACGGCTGGAGGAATCCGCGCGGGTCTACAGGGACGCGGCGGAGCGGTGCCGTGACGACTCCGAGGTCTGCAGGGCGGCGCGGGAACTGGCCGCGGGGGATCACTCCAGGTAGTACTCCAGCGTGGAGACGACGCGCACCTTCTTTTCCTTCTGCTGGCTCTCCTGCGCGTCGGGGGTCTGGTAAAGCGGCAGTATGCTGAACTGGCCCTGCGAAGCGGACTTTATCTCGCCGACGCGGGACCCCGAATTGCGGGCGAACTCCTCGGCCGCCTCCTTGGCGCTGGCCGTGGCTTCCTTTATCATCTCGGGCTTGACGTCGTTGAGCTTCGTGAAGAGGTAGGAGACCGACGGCGGATAGGATTCCCCGTCGAAAATCACGCCTTTCTTGAGCAGTTCGTCGGTCCTGCCGACCAGCTTTTCTATCGCGTCCACCTTGCCGGTGCGCACCGTTATCGTCTGCTTGAGTATGTAGCGGTTGTCGGCCCCTATCTTGTCGGAGCGGTAGGGGTTGGCCATCAGGTCGTTGGTCTCCAGCCGGCCGGTCATTATCTCGTCCTGCTGCAGTCCGCCGTCCGCGAGGAATTTCACCGCGGCTTTCTGGTCGGCCTTCAGCTTGTCCCGCAGGGATTCCAGGTTCCCGCCGGTGCGGATGATGCGCAGGTTCCATACCGCCATGTCCGCCTTCACTTCCCGCTCGGCCAGCCCTTTCACCGTCACGGTGCGGTCAAAGGCCTTCGCCCTGTAATAATACCTGCCGGGCAGGAAGCCTCCCAGCGCTATCCCCAAAGCTATTATGCCGGCCAGCGCCAGCCGGTTCTTCTTTTCCTGTTCGGTGAGTCCCGTCATTCCGCCTCCTTGAAGTGGGAACCGTGTTCCGTCCGTTTTTATTGTATAAAATATGGCCATGACCGCCTTGAACGAAACACGGGCCGAGGGGCAGAAAAATTGAAACGCGTACTTCTCCTTGGGGCTTCCGGCCTGCTCAGCGGCGCGGCGCGCGAGGCCTTCCTCGCCGCAGGGCACGATGTCTCCGTGGTTTCGCGCGGTTCGCGCCCGCTGCCGCCGCATCCGCGGCTGACCCCGCTGGCCGCCGACCGGCGTGACGCCGCCTCGCTCTCCGCCGCTCTCTCCGGAGAAAAATTCGACTTTACCTGCGATTTCCTCGCCTACGACGGGGACGATGTGTCCCGCCTCTTCGCGGTTCCCGGATTCTCGCCCGGCCGTTTCGCGATGATCTCGAGCGGGCAGGTCTATCTTGTGACGGAGGGGAGAACCCCGCCTTTCCGCGAGGGCGATTCGGAAGCGCCGCTCATGCCAGCGCCGCCGGAGGGCACGCGCGACAGGCGCGAATGGGATTACGGCATGGGCAAGCGCGCCGCCGAGGCGACCCTCAGGCTCGAGGCTTCCGCGCTCGGTTTCCCGGCGCTGGCGCTGCGCCTGCCCGTGGTGCAGGGAGAGATAGACGGTTCATCGCGCCTCTGGGCCTGGCTGGAGCGGATGAAGGACGGCGGACCGGTGCTGCTTCCCGACGGGGGGGCGCAGCCCGTCAGGTTCGTTTACGCCTCCGACGCGGCAGCCGCGCTGCTGAGGCTGGCGGAAATGAAGGACTGGCCGGCACTGCCGGCGCTCAACCTGTCCCAGCCCGCGGATATCCCGCTGAAAGAATTTCTCCGACTGGCCGCCGACCTGGCGGGATTGCGCCCGCGCTTCGTCCCGGTCGCCGGGGAAGCTCTGGCGGCCGCCGGCCTGGCCGACGCCTGCGCGCCCTACTGGGGCCGCTGGTGCTCGCGCCTCGACCCCTCCGCCGCTTTCGCCCTGGGCTTCGCCGCGCGCGGCCCGCGGGAATATATGCCCTCCGTCGTCCGCGCCCATCTGGACGCCCCGCCGCGGTCCCATCCCGGCTACGCCGGCCGCGCCGAAGAGTTGGCCCTCGCCGCCCGCCTTTGAGCCATCCCGGATTTAAAAGGATATAATATCTCCGCCGCCCCGCTGGGCGCCGCTTTCCTACTTTAAACAAGGAGAAACCTATGGCCTTCAACCTTCGCAACCGTCATTTCCTCAAGGAGCTCGATTTTACCAAGCAGGAGCTCCAGTTCCTGCTCAAACTCGCCGCCGACCTAAAGGAAGCCAAGTACGCCGGCACCGAGCAGCAGAAGCTCAAGGGCAAGAACATCGCCCTCATCTTCGAGAAGACCTCCACCCGCACCCGCTGCGCCTTCGAAGTGGCCGCCCACGACCAGGGCGCGCATGTCACCTATCTCGAGCCCACCGGCTCGCAGATGGGCCACAAAGAGACCGTCAAGGATACCGCGCGCGTGCTGGGCCGCATGTACGACGGCATCGAGTACCGCGGCTTCGGCCAGGAGATAGTCGAGGAACTGGCCAAGTACGCGGGCGTCCCCGTCTGGAACGGCCTCACCAACCAGTGGCATCCCACGCAGATGCTGGCCGACGTGCTGACCATGACCGAGCACTGCTCCAAGCCGCTCGAGAAGATCGCCTACGCCTATGTCGGCGACGCCCGCTTTAACATGGGCCGCTCGCTGCTCGTCATCGGCTCTATACTGGGCATGGACGTGCGCATCTGCGCGACCAAAGGCCTGCTGCCCGACGCGGAGCTCATCGACAAATGCAAGGAGATAGCCAAAACCTCCGGCGCCCGCGTCATGATAACCTCCAATCCCGCCCAGGCCGTCAAAGGCGTCGATTTCATCCACACCGACGTGTGGGTCTCGATGGGCGAGCCCAAGGAAGTCTGGGCCGAGCGCATCAAGCTGCTCAAGCCCTACCAGGTCACGCCGGCGCTGATGAAGAAGTCGGGCAATAAGAACGTCAAGTTCATGCACTGTCTGCCGGCCTTCCACAACGCCGACACCAAGGTGGGAAAACAGGTCAGCGAGCAGTTCGGCCTCAAGAACGGCATCGAGGTGACCGAGGACGTCTTCGAGTCGCCCGCCTGCGTCGCCTTCGACCAGGCCGAGAACCGCATGCACACCATCAAGGCCGTCATGGTCGCCACGCTGGGCGCCTGAACGGCATCGCCGCGGCCGGGAACTCTCTCCCGGCCGCGGTTTTTTTTGTTATTGCGGAGGACGAGTGACGGTTGAATTAAGTCTGCTGGCGCTGCTGGGAACGAGTTTTCTGGCCTCCACCGTCGTGCCTGTCAGCTCCGAGGCCGCGCTCTTCGCCGCGCTGAAACTGGAACCGGGCCTTTTCTGGCCGGCCCTGGCGGTCGCCACGCTGGGAAATACCGCCGGCGGCATGACCACCTACCTCATCGGGCGCTACGGCGCATCCAGAAAGCCCCTGCCCCAGCTCGAGCGGGTGAGCCGTCACGGGGTCCCGCTGCTTTTCTTCGCCTGGCTGCCCGTCGTCGGCGACGGTTTCTGCCTGGCCGCCGGCTGGGCCCGCCTCAACTGGCTTTCCGTCGCGCTGGTCTCGGCCGCCGGCCGTTTCCTGCGCTACTGGCTGATCGCCGGGGGCGCGCTCTGGTGAGCCGGAGGGCTTCTCCGGGCCTTTAAGCGCGGGACTTCGTGGGGGGAGTGGCTGCGGCGACGGGAGAGCGGGGGGCTCAAAGCGGCGTTTTCAGTACGACGACTTCGACCCTCCGGTTCCTGGACCGTCCTTCTTCCGTCGCATTGTCGGCGAGGGGGTGGGAAGCTCCCATCCCGCTGTGCGCCAGGCGGGCCGCGGCTATCCCGGCGTTGACGAGATAGCGGTATACCTTGACGGCCCTTTCGCGGGACAGGAGCAGGTTCCTTTGCGGGGAACCGCTCGAATCGGTGTAACCCCTTACGACCGCCGTCTTTTCCGGATAACTCTTCAGAAAGGAGTAGATCTCCCGCAGCGCCGGGAGAGACTCTTCCAGGATACCGCTCTGGCCCGGCTTGAATATCGCGCGCTCCGCGATGCCGATGACCAGGCCTTCATCGGTGTAGCGGAACAGCAATTTCCTGTCGGAGAGGTGCCTTATCCCCAGCGGGGTCGAGAGACTGATGAGGGTTTTCCCGGTCGCATGCGCCTTCCCGCCGGGATCCGTCCATGCCAGCCTGACGCGGTAGAAACCGTCCGGCAGCGGGTCTCCGGAGGAGGAAGTCCCGTTCCAGCGCAAAACCGCCCCGGGGAGCCTGTTCCTGCCCTGGATAAAACTCACCTTGCGGTCCTTGTTGTCGAAGATCTGTATCTGCCACGCGCCGACTTCGTCCTGCCCGGCGTCTTCCGTCAGCTCATCCGGCGCGGCGGGCTTCCTGATCGCGAACGTCATGGGCGGGTCGGCCGGGTCCGGCGTGGTCCGCTGCATGATTACCAGCTCGAGTTTTTCCAGTACATCGAAGTCCGAGAACGCGGGATGGCCGGGCCGCGCCGGCGTCAGCACCAGCAGCGCGAGCGCCATAAGAATGGTATTCACCAATGGCAGTTTTCTTCCCATAACACCCCCCCGGGGCATTGTATAACAAAAACCCCTCTATTTCAAATGAAGTTGGACAAGAACGCGCGCCGTCGTTCCCGGCCTGGCTGCCCTACCTGTCCCCGCCATCCATGATACGGCGAAATTTACTGCCCGGGATGCCGCAATAAAGCCTGTTCATGACAGATGTGCTGTTTGCTAGAATAATCAAGTCGGGGCGAAGTTAGGGGATATATGCCTTTTACACCGTTTCATTTCGGGCCTGCGGCCTGTGTCGCTCTTCCCTTGCACCGTAAGGTGGACGTCCCAGCGTTCATATTAGTTAATATCGCTGTGGATATGGAGCCGCTCTTGGTTCTCCTGTTCGACCTGGACTATCCTCTGCATGGTTATGCGCACACTTTGCCGGGAGCTGCTATTGTTGGGCTTGTGTCCGGGTGGGTATGCTATCGGCTTCGCGCGCAGTTTGAGCGTGGCATGTCATACATCCGGCTAAACTACCGCGCTGAACTTCCGATAGCGCTATTTTCCGGAGTCGCAGGCGCCTGGATGCACGTAATACTGGACGCTTTTCTATACGATGATATCCGACTGTTTTATCCGTTAGCCGGGAATCCGCTGCTGGGCCTGATCTCTATATCGAAAATGTATCTGCTTTGCGGATTAGCGTTATTGCCGGCGGCAGTTTTGTACTTTGTCTTTCGAAAACCGCACGATGGTCATCATATATCATGATCGGCGATAAATTCGAAGAACAGGCGGCTGCGTGGATGGCACGTAATCCATACTGGTTTATTTATTGCCCTGCCGTATTTGCATTGCTTCTGTGTCTTCTGCTTTGCTGGCCGACCCTCCCCGGTTGGGGATGGAATGGGAGTGGAATTGTATTTCTGCTTAACACCTTTATCGGTACGGCATCCTTTGTTGTTATCATCGCGAGCGGCATAGCCGGCGTTATATCTCTTTGGGACTGCGTATTTAAAAGGGATCTGCTGTCGGTAAAAAAGACAGCAGCGGCATTTCTTGTATTCGTTTTAGGATATTCGGCTGGAATACTTGGGTATAAAATCCGTCATATATTCTTTGAGCGTTTAGGCGAACGATCTTCAGTTCTTGTCTCTAGTCTTGAGAAATACAGGCAGACTAATGGGAGTTATCCGGATGCCCTGCAAGCCCTGGTTCCGGCGATAATTCCAAAAATCCCGCATACGGGGATGCTTGGTTATGGGCCATATATCTACTCAAAAGCGACGAAAGATACGCTGTTCAAGGGTTATGAGCTGAAGGTTAACTGCGGTGGATTGGGGATCAATTTTGACAAATTCGTGTACTGGCCGGAGCGCAAGTATCCGAAAGAGATGTATGGCGGAGTAGTTGAGTTGATCGGCGAATGGGCGTATGTTCACGAATAGTCGATTTTTATGATGCTTTTCCGCGAAAAGACCGTTGGCATAAAAGGTGCTCGCATTTGGCTAGCGGTTCCCTTTTTCGGTATGCTTCTCTCTTTCTCTCCGCTGGTGGTGCCGGCCTGCAAGATCCATATTGCCATAGACTCATGTCTGGATGCGGGCGGTTGCTGGGATTATTCGCGGAACGATTGTGTCACGGCTGAGACCGAAAATCAATCCTGTGCCGGCGGCAAAGATTCTCCTCGGACGTGGATTTTGTGTTTATTTATCCCGACTTGTGTGTTTCTTATCTCTGTTTGCGGGCTTGTGGCTTCCGTTATCTTTACATTCATTCTTGTGTTGTTAAAGTTGCGGCGTATTGGTTTAAAGCGAGTTTATCCTAAGTAAGCTGTGTCCGATGGGCTGGCGGCACCTCCGGCCTGCCTTTCCTGGTCCCGCCCATTTATGATGCGGCGTAATTATCCGTCCGGGAATGCCTGTGAGTACATTTAACGGCCACTTAGTAGAATCAACGGTGTGGGTTTATAAGGAGTAAAGTGTATTCTATGGACGTGAATTTAGAGAATGCTTCGCAAGTAGAGGCCGAACTTTGGTGCGATGGGTTGCGATATAGCAGAAGGCGGCGGATGTCCGATGGTGAGGCTGTCGCCCTGCGGGAAAGGGTTATTGCCGCTGGTCGTAGATATACTTTGGCGAAATGGGCGGGCCGCTTTGCCTTCATTCTTGCAATCCTGGCTGTTGCTGTTTTGGTCTACAATGAGGCGATTGCTAGAAATCAATCAGCCGGGCTATCGGAATTAGCCCTAGCCTCCCTGATCTTTATCCCTGGCTTTGTCGGTGCTTTTCAGGAAATCGGCGTTGGTTATAGCAAAAAAAGCAGGTGGTTTTTTTGTTTAGCGGCTGCGCTTCTGCTGTTTGGATTTGTGGTTAGTGGGCATTTGGAGCGGCACAGCTGGAGTTACTGGTTGTTTGGCTTGGGCGTGTTGGTGATCGTCTTCGGCGGCTGGGGTGTGCTTTTTCTGCGTTGGAGTGATGCGAGAAGAATGGCCCCCGTGGTTGAATCGGCGCGTAAGGATGCGGATTTCATGGAAACGATCGTGTTTACAGGAGGGCAGTCCGAGAAATCTTCTGAAAGTATGGAAATTCTGCCGTTCTCTATGTTGGGGTACAGCGTTAATGGTGAATTAGTGGACACTTGGGATGTACATCAAATCGTTTCATTGAATAAGTCTCCTGAGGTGACGGTGGATGCCCCTTGGCATGACGGACCAGGCGAGGCTCCAGAGGGAGCCAGTTTTGCACAGCGCCACTTGAGCCAAGAGGAAATATCGGAAATTAATACGCTTTGCTCGAAGATTCTGAAAAAATCTGTTGGGACATTTTTTTGCGTCGCATGGTTTTCGGCTTATGGGATACAGTTAATTGAAGCCATACTTCATCGAACTGATGGCGTTGGTCTGACTAAGTTGGGATGGGTCTGCGCAGGCATAATCGGGATATGCTTCTCTGGCAAGCAGTTGCTGGATCGACATAAATTGCTGCAAGATGTGGACCAGGGTCTAATGATAAAGGTTACGAATAGCGATGGCTCTGTGGCTGAGTTTCTCCCCATCTCCGGGATCGAATGGCGCAACAACGGAATGCCGTCTCCTTGGCGTACGCGGTGGTGGTGAATCATTACAGGATCTGTGGCAGCTCTTGGTTGTTGACTCGGGTAAGAAGTTGAAGTCAAAGACCTGTTGCCAAGGACGTAGTGCGATAAAATGAAAAAGGTTTTTAGGCCGATTCGGTTCTCGCTAACCCCATTCGTGGGCGTTCTTCTGTTGCTGGCGGTTTTGGCCGCGTATGGGGCATTTGTGTCGTATATCCATGGGGAAATTCATGATTGTCTTGGACGAGTGATAGCTTTGGCGTTTCTGTCGTTTCTGGTTTTTGTCAGTTCGGGGGATTATCGCGGCGCCCCTATTCTTGAATTGGACGACACCTCGCTGAAGGTCGGAGATGACTTCCGGCTTGCCTGGAAGGATGTTTCCGACATCAGGCTTATGATTTATGATATGACACCTGTTCTATCGATTGAGTCCGCAGAAGGGGAATGTTTTATTCCCATAGATGGATATAGTGATAAGTTCTCTCTGATGCAGGATATTGCGACTCGCTGTGGCCATTTGTCTTGGCATCCGCCGCAGCGCGGCACTTATTTTTGGGAGAAGTGTAGCGCAATAATCTTAAGTATCGGAATTATTCTCGCCTTGCTTCTGGCTATTGCTGGCGGAATCTGGCTGGCCCAGCGAGTCGGACTGGGTTGGGCAGGCATGATAGGCGGAATGATTTTTGCCTGTGGAGCTGTGATACTCTGCTCCGGTTTCTGGATCAAGAAAACCTCCACTTTTCTGCGAATCCGGATAGATTGGCTTGTTATTGCGGTCGGCGCCGTTTTTATGGCTGGCGCTATTTTTTATGCTGGCCTAAATAATAGTGCGGTTCTTGTGTATTCAATGACCACAATAGCCTTGCTGATGTTCGGCGTGGTTCAATATCGGAAAAACAAGCGTAAATAGAGGCGGCAGAGTTAACATAGAACTTTCGAACGCCACTCTTGAGGATTTTCAGCAGTTGTTTTAGTTCCACGCTTTTATCAAAAATCGGGGGCAGGTCGTATTTTTTTGGCTTCGGCCGGTGTAATTATGGTATGCGCAACCGTATGACCGGCCGCTTTAGACGGGATATATGGCGGATATAAACCGGCTGATCGAAACGCATAGCGGCAAAGCCTATCTCGCCGCCTACCGCCTTACCGGGAACCAGGCCGATGCCTGCGACCTGGTGCAGGAGACGTTCGTGCGGGTCATCAGGAAAGCGGAACTTTACGATGAGGCTTTCGATTTCGGCGGCTGGCTGCAGCGTATGCTGTTCCGCGTCTATCTGAACGGCCGCCGCGCGCAGGGCCGCAGGCGCGAAGTCCCGCTCGAGACTCCGGAGGGGGAATGCTGTCCGCTTCGGGCAGCGGAAGCCGCGGCCGGGGAGTCTCCGGAGAAAATATCCGAGGCGGCCGAGCTCAGGGAGAAGCTGTCGTCGGCTCTTAACGCGCTGCCGCCGGAACTGCGCGCCTGCGTAGTCCTGGTGGACGTGGAGGGCCATGACTACGGACAGGCCGCGGAAATACTCGGCTGGCCGGTAGGAAGCGTGTCCGGCAGGCTGTTCCGGGCCCGGAGACTGCTCCGGGATATGCTGCGGCGCGTGGAGGGAATATGAACATTATGTGCGTATGTGTTGAAAATATGCTCGACCTCTACGCGGACGGCCGCCTTGCCGCCTGCCAGGCGCGCTGGGTGGAGCGTCATTTGGCTTCCTGCCCCGCCTGTGCCGGGCGTGCCGCCTCGATGCGGCGTCTCGTATCCGCTCTGCGCGCGTTGCCCGTCCCGCCGCCTCCGGCCGATCTCGCCGCTCTGATACGGGACGCCGTTGTCTCGGACCGGGTCCCGGCCGGGCCGGATCCTGAACTTTACCATGAGCCGTTCCCGGCGCGCACCCCCTCGCTGTCGCTGGCTTTCGGTTTCCTTGCGTTCATCTTTTCGCTTTCCAGTTCGCTGCTGGGGCCGGGTATCCCGGGGCCCGTATGGGCCGAGAGGGTTTCTCAAGCGGGTTCTTTCGATCCCGGCAAATGAAAAGGAGACGGATATGCACCTTGAAGACGGCGCTCTGAAACCTGAACTTACGCCCCCGGCGTTGCGTGAAACGCCTGACTGGCGCGCTCTGTTAAGGGCGGCGTTCTATTTCCTGGCGATAATGCTGCCGCTGGCCTTCTATCTGCGCACCTATGACTCCGCCATGGTGAAGATCACCATACTGCAGTTCGGCGCGTTGGCCGCGGCGGCGATCTGGCTGGCCGGGAGCATAGCGGACGGGCGCTTCGAGGTCCCCGAGAAGTCCGTCCCGTTGCTGTTGCCCGCCGTTCTCCTGTTCGCCTGGAACGCGCTGCGTTTCGCGTTTTCCGATCACCGGCTGGCTTCTCTCTATGGTTTCCTGCTGCAGGAGATATTCCTCCTGACTTTCGTAGTGGTATCGCTGGCTTTTTCCAGGACGGATATGCGCAGGACGTTGCTCATGCTCATGGGCGCCTGGTGCGTCGCGGTGATATACGGCATCCTGCAGTATCTCGGCCTGGACCCGTTCATCTGGCGCGGCGCATTCGGCTCCAGGGTGTTCTCCACGCTGGCGAACCCGACCCTGTTCGCCGCCTATCTGGTGATCTGTGTGCCGATCGGCCTGGCTCTCGCGTCGGACAGAACGGAGCCGGCGTGGCTGCGCGCGGTTTCCGGCGCCCTTGCCGTGGCCGGGGCTTTCCTGCTGCAGAGGACCGGGGAGGTCGTCGGCAGGTGGGCGTTCCTTTTCAGTGTGGGCGTTTTCGCGGCGATGTACCTGAGAGGATCCGTGGGACGTCCCCGCGCGGCGATACTTCTGCTCTCCGCCGCCTGCGCTCTGGCCGCCACTCTCCCGCTGACCGGCGAACTCCCGCCGCCGGCCAACAACAGGCGTTACGCTTTTCTGTCCGAAACCTGGAAAGGTACCGCGGAACTTATCAAAGCGCGGCCTGTGCTGGGTTCCGGTCCGGGTTCGTTCTGGGTGCATTACCCGGCTTTCAGGCGAGCGGAGATCTTCGCCATGGAAGGAAAGCATAATAACCAGACCGATCATCCTGAAAATGAGCTGCTGGAGCAATGGGCGGACGGCGGCCTGCCTGGAGTTCTACTGTGGCTCTGGCTCTTCGGCGGCCTGCTCCTCAGGGGCGCCAGGACTTTAGCCGGCAATGGCGCGGGAAGTCCGGCCCCGTACGGCGCGGGTCTGTTCGCCGCGGTCGGCGGAAGCGTCGTGTTGATGCTGGGCTCTATCTCTTCGCGGTTCCCGGCGCCCGGCTGGCATATTTACTTCGCCGCGGGGCTTCTTGCCGTATTGGCCGCGAAGGGAACTGATGAGGAGGAAAGGGTATTGGCCATGCCGCTCCCGCTGAAGAGATCCAGGTATATCCTCCTATTGCCCGTTGTCGCGGCGGTCTTATCGCTGGGATACGCTTCGGTCCGCGCGTTCCAGTCGGACCTCGCTCACAACATAGCCATATATTACTCCAAGACGATGCAATGGGAGCAGGCCGTAAGGACCTATGAAAAGGAAGTCCCCTGGTCCGGCAGTTATATCATGAGCAGATATTTTCTCGGCAATGTCCGCATGGACGAGGGCGCCGGGGATCCGCAGGGAGCTGTCGAATATTACCGGCAGGTGAGGTCCCTGGCCCCCGACTATGTGCAGGTGCATTACAGGGAAGGCGTCGCGCTGCAAAAAGCAGGCCGCTACAAGGAGGCCGCGGAGCGGCTCGAAAGGCAGGTCCGGCTGGACCCGGTCTGGCCGGATGCCTGGAAGGCGCTGTCAGGGGTCTATGAGGCTTTGGGAGACCATGAGAAAGCGGCGTACGCTGAAAAGAGAGCGGAGGGAACAGTAAAGAGCTCCGCGGCGAATCCCTCGGTCGCGCGGGCGGCGCAGAGATCGCTGCTTCTTGGCGGTATCGGGATGAGGGCTTCGTTCCCGGACGGGAGAATGACGATAGACGAGGTTACCCGCAACGGCCCCGCGGATGCCGCAGGTCTTGGGCCGGGGGACCAGATCTTCGATATAACAGCGCTAAAGCCGGAGGATTATACCGCCGGGAACCGCGTGTTCCGCCCCAGGGAATTCACCGCGGAACAGGCCGCCCTCGCGCTGACAGGCGAACCCGGAACGAAAGTAACGCTGATAGTCCGGCCCGCAACCGGGCAGAAAGAGGCCGTGCCTCTTGAAGGCGCGGGGCCAGGCTGGCGCGGCCGCGTGCGCGTGGTTCAACTGGAGCGCCGCAGTGTGAGGGTCCTGCCCGATGATACCACCCAGGAAGCGGCCATCAGGTATATAGCCGCTTCGGGCTCCTTCTGAGGCTTCCTTCGCCGTTTTTTGGACATCGTTCGAAACTACTTTGCGCAACATCCTGAATTTTGTTCGCGCGCGCAAGTCCACCGACGAGGCGGACCGGCAGGTGCGGGGGGGCCTTGCCCGTATCGCCCTGCCTGCGTATTCCGGGGAAATCAGACCAGTGTTCCGGTAGAAACCAGTCCAGCGTTCCGCTTCAAAACATACCACTCGGAGCGAAGCGACGCTCGGGTTTTCTAGAACGTAT